>TARA_R110002050_G_scaffold1597_2_pt1 | contig 69449 bp, 74 predicted proteins | sample TARA_R110002050 | Tara Oceans TARA_R110002050 (sample SAMEA4396988) | marine metagenome | biome: Polar Biome; feature: [DCM] deep chlorophyll maximum layer (ENVO:01000326); material: water (ENVO:00002006), including particulate matter (ENVO:01000060) such as... | depth 25 m
CAGGCGATGAGCCAGTTACGCGCCAAACTGTATGAGCTGGAATTACAAAAGCAAAACGAAGTCAAACAAGCCGCCGAAGAATCCAAATCGGATATCGGCTGGGGCAGTCAAATCCGCTCCTATGTACTCGATCAATCACGCATCAAAGATTTACGTACCGGTGTCGAAACCGGAAACACACAGGCTGTTCTGGATGGCGATCTGGATCAATTCATTGAAGCCTCACTCAAATCAGGTTTATAAGCGAATCCAACATGACCCAAGAAACAGAATTTGACGAAAACCGACTGATTGCCCAACGTCGTGAAAAACTGGCGACCATTCGTGAGCAAGGCAACGCCTTCCCCAATGACTTCCGTCGTAATGTGATGAACGGCGAGTTGCAAACCGAATATGCCGAGTGGGATGTTGATCAGCTTAAGGAAAAACCACTTCGCGTAGCGATTGCCGGTCGAATGATGACCAAACGGGTGATGGGTAAAGCCAGCTTTGCCACCGTGCGTGATATGTCCGGTGATATTCAGCTCTATGTAGCGCGTGATGAATTGCCTGAAGGTGTCTATCCTCAATTCAAAACCTGGGATAACGGTGACATCATCGCTGCCGAAGGTACCTTATTCCGTACCCAAAAGGGCGAGTTGTCGATACATGTTGAAACCATCAAATTACTGACCAAATCACTGCGTCCATTACCGGAAAAATTCCACGGTTTGTCCGATATGGAAACACGTTATCGCCAGCGTTACGTCGATCTGATCATGAACGAAGCCAGCCGCGAAACCTTCCGGATTCGCACCAAAGTCATTGATGGCGTGCGTCGTTATCTGATGGACAAAGACTACCTCGAAGTCGAAACGCCAATGATGCAAGCCATTCCCGGCGGTGCCACAGCCAGACCGTTCACCACGTATCACAATGCTTTGGATATGGACCTGTTCCTGCGTATCGCACCGGAACTGTATCTGAAACGACTGATTGTCGGCGGCTTTGAACGCGTGTTTGAAATCAACCGTAATTTCCGTAACGAAGGACTGTCGACTCGCCATAATCCAGAATTCACCATGGTTGAGTTTTATCAGGCCTATGCCGATTTTAATGATCTGATGGATCTCACCGAAGATATGCTGCGTACCGTGACCCAGAATGTATTGGGCAGCAGCCAGGTACATTACCAAGGTCTGGATATTGATTTTGCCCAGCCGTTTGATCGCATGACCGTCAAAGATTCCATCCTGCATTTCAACCCGGATCTGAAAGCCGAACAACTCGACACAATCGAAGCCGCCAGAGAAGTCGCTCAAGGTTTGGGCATTCCGCTTAAAGACAGCTATGGCCTTGGCAAAGTACAAATCGAAATCTTCGAAAAAACAGTCGAGCATCAACTGATGCAACCGACCTTTATTACCGCCTACCCAACCGAAGTTTCACCATTAGCAAGACGCAGTGATAACGACCCGTTTGTCACCGACCGCTTTGAATTCTTCGTTGGTGGCCGTGAAATCGCCAATGGCTTCTCGGAATTAAATGACGCCGAAGATCAAGCCGAACGTTTCAAAGCCCAAGTCGCCGAAAAAGATGCCGGCGATATCGAAGCCATGCACTACGACGCCGACTATATCCGGGCTTTGGAATACGGTATGCCGCCAACAGCAGGCGAGGGGATTGGTATTGATCGGTTGGTGATGTTGTTGACTGATTCACCGTCAATTAGAGATGTGTTGCTGTTTCCGCATATGCGGCCTGAGTAATTAACAAGCTTACAGGGTGCTCAATGGGCTTTTTACTCCATGAGCACCTTGTTTGAGTAGATGAGTATAAATCTCAGTTGTTTTCACATCGGCATGTCCTAATTGCTGTTGAACCGTGCGAATATCTGCACCGGATTGCAGCAAGTGTGTTGCGAAGGAGTGACGAAGCGTGTGACTTCCAACTTGTTTTTCAATTCCTGCTTTTTGGCTGGCAGTTCGTAATATCTTGTTTACATTTGTTTCATCAAAATGATGGCCTCTTTCAACTCCGGCGCCAGTGTCACTAGACGATGTTTAAAACCTTTGCCATTCCAAACTTGTATTTGAAAATTATCAAGATCAACATCCTTTACTCTCAACCGAACCAACTCCATTCGGCGCAGGCCAGAGCCGTAGAGAATTGATGCCATTAATAAATGTACACTTTCCAGTTGTGACAACAAAGCGGATACCTCTTCACGAGTCAGTACTGTTGTCAGTTTCCGTTGTCTGGATGAACGTTTGAAATCGCCGATTTGATTTAGAGGTTTCTCCAGCACTTTGTTGTAGAGGAATACTAATGCATTAAGTGCAATTCCCTGTGTTGCAGCCGCCACGTTACGTTGAACAGCAAGATGCGTTAGAAATGCCTCCACCTCATTGTCACCCATTTCGCTAGGATGTTTTTTCTTATTGAAAACTATGAAATACTTTATCCAATAAAGGTACGAGTCAATGGTTCTGCGGCTATATCGCCGAACTAACATAAATTCACTAATGGAATTGAGAAATGGTGATGATGACATGGAAATGACCTCCTCCTTGAAGTTCTGGAAATACGCAGCCAACCATGGCTATGCCAGAAAATTAATCGTGAATCATTTACGATTAATTAATTCAGTAAAATCTTACCTGAAAAAAAGTAGATATTTCAATAGCTTATTTGGTGTGAGATTTGTTCATTATATTTATGATCCATTCACGTTAATAATTATTATGAGGTCGCAGACCTCATTAACAGACTGGTTTTAGGCCGTACGCATTGGGGGCTTAGTAAATGACAAGATTTCGTGGCGGGTGCTTATGCAAAGCCGTTCGTTACGAGACAACGGCTGATCCATTGAATCAGAGAGTGTGTCACTGCAGCGAATGTCAGAAGGCTATCGGGGCTGCTTTTAACGCCTGTGTGTTACTGCGTATTGATGACGTGTCTATCACTGGCCCAATTATGACCTTTTATTCTTCAGAAACCCTTGAACGAGGTTCTTGCTCTCGTTGCGGTTCAAGTATATTTTCCCGCCGTGCTTCTGCGGGAGTCATTGGTCTGACGGTTGGCAGCCTAGATGAACCGTCACTTTTCGAGCCAGATATGCACTTTTGGGTCTCTTCAAAACAACCGTGGCTAAAGATCGCAGATAGTCTTCCCCAGTATCCAGAAGGTCCGCCATCTAAAGGTTATTGAGTCAATGAGTCGCAATGAAGGTTGGCCTAACAATGCCATGAAATTCACTCCCTACGGTCGCCGGACGCTCGCAAGCTCGCGCCGTTTATGGCGGCGTTATGTGCATGCAAGTTCTGACAAATGTTTTACAGATCACGAAAGTAAACCTAACAATTAGGCAAAGGAGTTGTTGATGAAGTTCATGTTATTTCCGAGTTACGTTTTGGTGGTATTACTTATTTATGGTAATACAGTGTTTGCAGACACACTTTCTTATCGGGACAAGGCAGACCAATGTATTGAGCACGGATACAAACTCTGTTGGCGCTTTTGTCTTGCGGCCGCTAAGCAACAAGAGGCAGGTAAAACGGCTAAGCTTGGAGAGCAGTGTGATGCTGAACACAACAAAAAATTTACGAATACACCCTATCAATCGAAAGCCGATCCAGATTATCTTCCTTCAGGTTCGTGGTGGTTTGGTAATGATGTTGTAGGCATATATCGACATAATGCTGGCAGGGCTAGACATATCATTGACGCACCATCACATCCGAAATGGAAAGAAAAATGTGCAAGTACAGCGCGTATTGAGCCATCAATGATCAAGTCACTGATGGAAAACGGAAAAACGTTACAAAAAGGAATGAAAGTTCATTTGAGCAAAATACAAGTTAAGGCAATATCCAGTAATCGGTTTGAATGCAAGGCGGTGAAGGTTGAGGTGCTTGATTAACCATGAAATGGACTGATTTTGATAAATCAATGAGTAAATCAATGGGGTCAGAGTGTTTGATTTGCCTCCGAATTAAAAGGCCGCCCGCTAATAATTATTATGAGTGGGCGACCTCATTAACACGCTTTTATATGTGCGAGTAAACATGTCCGATAAGTGTAAGTGCATGAAACCACCTTTTTTCTATTTGGATTTCGATTCCATAGACGTTGGTGAGGATGGTCTTGGCGAAATTACAATCGATACTTGTAAGCATTGTGGAACCAAGTGGATAAAATACTTAATTGAGGAGCCGCAACATACAAAATCAGGGCGTTGGTGGCGGGCTCTAATAGGTAAGAATGAAGAAAATAAAATCTCAGTCAATACATCCAAATCGTACATCGAAAATCAAGGTTGGTGCTTCATTGGAGGAAGTTATTTCGATGGAGAGGTTTACAAAAAAGAAAGACCTATATGCATTCATTAAAAACACATAACAAAAATATCAAAAACTGTCCGCAAAAAAGCGTGCTACGACGCCTGAAAAGTGGCGCTTTTTATCTTGGCGTTAGAGGGTAACCATGAATAAAGTTATTGCCACACTGATTCTGTGTTTACTAACGAAATTTGCTATAGCAAGTGACTTCGTGGGAAAGTGGCAAGTATATAAGGTCGATATGCCAGAAACCTATTATGGTGAGATTAAATATCCGAAGTATTTCGAGATAACCGAAAATGAAGGAGAGGTTTCTGGTTACTATAAAGATCAATTTGATTTTGAGAGCCAGTTTTCGCTCTCAGAGATGGTAAATAATGGGAATGAGCTGCTGCTAATGAATTCTGGCACCACCAAGTCCGAACAAGCTTGGGCTCCTTTGCATAAAGTAAAATATATCAACGGAGAACTTGTTGGCTCCGTCGTAACTTACGGTCAAGTCTTTGTCTGGCAAGCCTCACAGGTCGATAGCCTGCCTTTAACAATACCTTCAAATTGACCGGTTTTCGGCGGCGTTATATGGAAGACGAATGAATAAAGCACAGTAAGAGAACAAAAGGGTCAGAGTCAATTGAAAATTAATTAAAAGTGAATTTTAATTAGTAAAAAACAACTTCGTTCATAAGGATTTGAACATGGCCAGACGACCTAGTCTGGATCTTCCTGGATATCTTCAACACGTCATCATTCGTGGAAATAACCGACAGGTTATTTTTGTAGCAGAAGATGATTATCTTTTTTACCTAGAGCTACTTTCTGAAGCGGTATCGAAATATCGCTGTAGTATTCACGCATGGGTATTGATGACAAATCATGTTCATTTATTGATGATACCAACAGAAGAGGGTGCGATTGGTAAGGTTATCCAAAGCGTTGGACGTCGATATGTACAGTATTTTAATTATTGTTATAAACGTACTGCTACTTTGTGGGAAGGCCGTTATAAATCCACTATTGTAGATACGGAACGTTACGCTTTAACTTGTTATCGATATATAGAGATGAATCCGATACGTGCTGGTATGCATGCTTATCCAGAAGATTATCGATGGTCTAGCTATCAATATAATGCTCTGGGATTGGATGATAATTTAGTTACACCACACCCTGCATATTTATGCATTGGCCGATGATGCACCAGCCAGACGAATACGCTATCGTGAATTATTTACTGAGGCTGTTGATCAAAAATTGACTGACCAGATCCGGTTTAGTACTAATAAAGGATGGATCCTTGGTAATGCGAAGTTCAAAGATGAAGTCGGGGAGTTACTGAACACGCGAGTAGAACCACTAAAACGAGGCGGGGATCGGCGTTCGTACAATTTCAGAGAAAAACGAAAGATTTAATTTAATTATCAATTGACTCTGATCCTTTTTATTAAAAAGCTAAATCAAATTGGCTGGCCTCTTGATCAATAATGAGTATCGCGTGTTTTAAAAACACGCATTAATTAACCACCAATCGTCATAGATATAGTTTCAAGGATGAAAACAATTATGCAAAACGTAAATGCGAGGCTTGCTGGAATAATTGCGATTATTTATGCCATCACTTTCATGGGTGGCATTTTTGTTCACTATCTTATCTCAGATAATTTATACACTTTGCAATACAGTCTTAGCTTACCTAAAACATGGATAGCGTTTTTCACTTCGTTAATCATTGGCTGGGGTCTGATTAACTTATATAGATGGTCATGGTGGCTAGGCTTAGCCGCTGGTATATATCAACTATTTGGTATCAGTTCTAGTGCATTGAAAATCTCATCGAGTGAGGCAACCCTGCCCACGATGATGATTATTTTTATTGTGCTTTTTATCGCTTTCCTGACTTTATTGTTGCTTCCTTCTGTTCGACGTCAATTTTTTAACTAATTAAAGGAATTTGGTAATTAGCCATAATCAATGAATCTAATCAATCGGGTCAGAGCGTTTGATTTTACTCTACTCTAAGCCACTTATTAGCCACTATTATTTCAGCCAATGAAGTGTCGTTGTGTGAGATCTTTTAACGCCAGCCGAAACCGCTCAAGCATTATTTAGGAAGGGTGTTTATTTGCAATCGTGTCATGTTAATCTTGAATTAGATAATATTGTCACTAGGCATTGCTATGAATCGAATAAACCCAGCTAAGCTACATAACAGTAAATGGACCGCGGTGTAAAAATCAAGGGGTCAGCCAACTTGATTTGGTTTGGTTCTGAGCCACTCTTCGAGGAGAGGCTCTTGGAGATGAAAACTTTAGATATTTGGGGTCAGAGTAAAAATATCTAAAATTTGAAGCCCTGGGGCAGTAACAAAGGGAGTTTTTACTCTGACCCAAATTATTGCTCTTGAATGTGTTAATTCGGCATAGGGGATATGGATTTTTTCTTCAATATCATTAAACAAATCTGACTAACTAAGGGGGGATCGTATGTATACAATAATTAGAAAATCACTTTCATTTATCACTATATTTTTAGCTGCTTTGCTTTCACGCCAGGGAATTGCACAAGACATTCTTGTAAAAGATAAAATTGAAAACTTCTCTATCATGGGGATATCATTGAATACCACCCCCTCAGAGCTAGACAGCTTGATCTCCCAGCATCCTTTGCAATTTAGTTGTAGAGTTGAGCAAGGCGGCTTTCAATTTAACCAGAAGAACTATGCAGAAGTGTATAGAAAATGCAAGGGGAAAGGGGAAAAGGTCGAACTTACTATCACTCATTCTGATGGCCGCATTTCACAAATCAACCTCACAATTCAAAGTCAAAAAAATTATCATGAAGCGATTCTGAACGACATCAAATTAATCAACAAGGAACTGCTTGCAGCGGGAAAAGTACATCAACAAAGCTTTCCTAAAGATTCAGATAAGGATGCGTTTTTTTATCAGAACTCTGAAATGGCAGCCGGAATGAGTGACACAAAATTAGCTTTAAGGGCTCCAGCAACATGTGTTAAGCAAGAGTCCACATTCGTTGGTCTTTCGGCACAATTCATGATCATGCCCGGTTTGAATAATGCGGGTGTAACAGTTAGTAACGGTAGATCTCATTTGTGTTGAGCGGGTCAAGGAAAAATCAAGGGGTCAGCCAACTTGATTTGGTTTGATTTCGTAAACTGAAGTTATAAAGTAACCAAAATCTTATCGCTACAAGGATGTAACGACATGGCAAGACTTCCCCGATTGGTACTACCCGATCAGCCTCTGCATATCATGCATCGGGGTAATAACCGTCAAAACATATTTGAAAGTGAAGAAGATATGGTTCGTATTCTCAATGATATTGGAGAGTCACTGGTTAAAGCCGACTGCCATCTTCACGCCTATGTCATCATGACAAATCACCTGCACTTACTTCTTACTCCGAAAGATAAACACGAACTTGCTGTATTTATGCAGTCGATGACGAATCGTTATGTCAGATATTTTAATGCCGGCCGAAAACGCACTGGCACCATTTGGGAGGGCCGTTTCAAATCCTGTCTCATAGACAGTGATAGTTATCTTTTTAGGCTATACAACTACATTGAAATGAATCCTGTAAAAGCCGAAATGGTAAAAGAAATCCACGAATATCCTTGGTCCAGTTACCATCACAATGCAATTGGCGAAAAAGATCAGTTTATAACAGAGCATCCACTTTATCTTGAGTTGGCAGCTACCAAAGAAGAAAGAGCTACCCGATATAAATTAATGATGGACAAAATGGCGTTAGGGAAAGAGAATCAAAAAATTACTGATGCCCCTCTTCGAGGGGAGGCACTGGGCAATGAAAACTTTCAACTTTGGGTTTGCAAACAAACTGGAAGACCAGCGACGTTAACAACTCACGGAGGGGATAGGAAAAGTGCGAAATATCAAAATCAAGTTGGCTGACCCCTTGACTCTTATAATCGATATTTTAATGCCTGCTGAAAAGGCTCAGATAGTATTTAGGATGTGGGCTTATCTACGATCGTGTCATGTTAATCTTGAATAAGACAATATCATCAGGCATTGCTATGAATCGAATTAACCCAGCTAAACTACATAACAGTAAATGGACAGCGGTGAATCCGATAAATCGAGAAAAGCATTTCCTTGTATCAGACATCGAGTTTGATGAAGATGGCTCGGTTATCTCATGCAAATTGGAAGCAATTATTTCTAAGAAGCTCTATTCAATTGACTGGACTGAATTAAAAAATCAAGGTAAATGGATTCAGGGTTGGAAATAGCTATTGGCAGTTAATCAAAAAGATCAGACTCTAAATCAAGGGGTAGCCAACTTGATTTAGCCCTGTTTTTATCTACTCGAACGCTTCTTTGTTCCAATGTTTTTAGGTGGTTTCATCAGCGCAAAACTCAGTAACCATCGATTCCCGTGTAAGATCTTCGAAACCTGGTGTTGGTAGAGATCCGGACGAAACAGGTAGAGTCGTCCGAACAGGTTAAAAATGTTCTTGTCGCAGATAAACTCGCCACCTGTTTTGGGCTTAATCAGAACGCAATTGAGTTTGTAGAGCCGGCCCTCAGAAATCATGTCGACGTGGGGCAACACCTTGTGACCCTCAGGATATCGAACCAGATATATGTTGAGGCGTTTGGAATGGAACATAATCCGGGTTTTCACATTTGCTGGCATTGGATTAGTGTTCTCCGTTGAAGGCCTTTGACTGACAGTTTGCGTGGTATGTCGGGTGGTGGTCAATCGTAATGGCTGAGCTTTGGCCTGCGAATCCGACTTAACTACATTCCCTATCTTTTTTTGATGAATGCAAGCAAAACTATGCTGGTCTGGTGCCGGACTTTTTAGACGCATTGGCTGCGATATGAATCTTTCCCGTTTTTCAAGATTCCCCTCCCTCGAAGTTCATTCCATTAAGCGCCGGAGTAATTTATGATGAAAAGCTTTTTGGGTAGGGGCGTTTTTAATGTTTTTAAAATTTCTGCGTCCCAACAATCTATCCCAAAAAATGATGCGCGTTATTTTTTCTATTTATTTGGGCGTAACATGCTTAATCACAGGCGCGCAGTTCTTGACCGAATATTTACAAACTCAGGATTCAATCTTAAATGAATTGAAGCAGTTGGACGAAACCGTTCGAGGTTCTGTTTCGACTAGTTTGTGGCAATACAATCAGACTCAGCTAGATGCTCTAGTCGCAGGACTTGTTAAGATGCCAATTATTGAAGGTGTCGATGTTTTAGACAAAAATGGCAAAAATATTATTTCTAAAAGATCTTTCACACCGACCTCAGCCCCTTTGTCAGTTTTCGATACAGAATCAGAATTATATTGGGTGCTTAATGAGAAACAGATACTGCTTGGTTCGCTTATACTTTATTCGTCTTCAGAAGTTGTTTTCGATCGCGTTTTATTCGGTTTTTCTTTGATTGCAATTTCGGCAATCATAAAATTATCAATTTTGTTTTGGCTGTTTATTTGGGCCTTTGATCGTTATTTGGCAATTCCCTTAAAAGAATTGATGTCTCAAGTGAATGAGGTTCAATTAGATCAAAACATAAGTAAACGAATTGACCTTTCTAACATTGAGAATAATGAACTCAGTCAGCTTCAGGATCATATCAATAAGATGTTATCTGCCATGGAGATGAGTAGGGAACAATTATTGGAAGACGAACAAGCCAAGCGAAAGTGGCTAGAGGATGCCGTCGCAAAACGTACAGAAGCATTACAAATCTCGAATGAAAAACTTAAAGAATTAGCGACAAGAGATTCTTTGACAGGCGCATTAAATCGCGGAAGTTTCTTTGAAACTGCGCAGCATCTACTCATTCTTTGCCAGCGCCAAAAATCCCCGGCATCCTTCGTTTTGATGGATTTAGATCACTTTAAAATGGTCAACGATACATATGGTCATTTCATTGGCGACCAAGTACTCATTCACTTCATACATACAATTCAAACATTATTGAGAAAGTCTGATCTTGTTGGGAGAGTGGGGGGCGAAGAATTTGCAATATTTCTTCCTGATACAGGTATGGATGACGCCTCCCGGCTTGCCGATAAAATACGAAAGATCATTGGCAATTCGATTTTAGAGATTGATGGTAAAACCATCACCTACACTGTGAGCCTGGGTGTTGAGTCATCCGAGCTAAAAGACCAGTCAATTGATGCGTTATTTAAACGCGCCGATTTGAAACTCTATAGTGCGAAAATTAAGGGTCGTGACCGTGTCGAAACGTAAAATAAATAGCCCCGTGTTCCTTATACTTTTTTTGCTAGCAACCAGTATGTTCAATCTGAGTCATGCTAAAACATTAAAAGTTTGCTACGACCAATGGGCACCGATGACAATATTTCCATCAGAAGCGTCTCCTGCGCGTGGCGTCGTTATCGATATGCTGCACCAAATATACACATCAAAAGGCTATAAACTGACCTATTATGAAGTTCCTCTGGCAAGAGGGCTGGATATGGTGGCAGAAGGGCTTTGCGATATGTTGCCGGAATACCTGTTTTCAAAAAATTCAACAAAGGGCTTCGTTTATGCCAGCGAAAAAACATTTGCATACTCATCAGCCTTTGTCGTCAGGCGCGATGATCCCTGGCGCTATAATGGTATTGAATCCATAAAGGGGAAACGTATCGCAACTGGACCGGGCTGGGATTACAGCTCGATGAGCGTCGATTATCAAAATTATATCGATGACCCAAAAAACTCGGAATTAATTGAAGTGATCGCGGGATACGATGATGTGGTTGACCGGATCTTTCTTATGATTAAAGAAAATAGAGTCGATTTGTATGTGGATAACGAACTCGTCCTTCAGCATGTTTTAAATCGGTTGAACTTGGGTGATGATCTTGAGATCGTACGTCCCGGTCTAGAAAAAAAATTAGTTGAAATACCGATCTTCTCCAAAAAAATTCCTGCTGCAAAAAGACAGGAACTGATAAAAATCTGGAATGAGGGACGTTTGTCGTTGAAGGGGGAAAAAGAAAAAATGCTTCTCAATAAATATAACGTCACATTCGATAACTTAAGTACCACAAATTCACGCTGAAAAACGTTGTGACTATATGTGGGGCAGAATCCGAGTCCACAGGCTCTAAAATCAAGGGAACAGGGTACTAGATTTAACATGATTAAATTTATGTAATAAAAGATTATTCAGACTCTGACCCTTTTAATTATTCTTGTAATTTACATTGGGGATTATAAGGGATGAAAACCAGTGATATTGCTTCTAACTCTGATTACGCAGAAGAAGCATTTACCTTTGAACAAATTAGCGAGTCCTCCGGTGACGTTTTACTTGAGTTTGGTGCGCCCTGGTGTGGTCACTGTCAGGCGGCAAGTTCGGCGATAAACGAAGTCGTATCTGAATATTCAGAACTGCGTCATATCAAAATCTATGACGGAAAGGGCAAACGACTTGGGCGTATGTTCAAGGTAAAGCTTTGGCCGACCTTGATACTGCTGCACGATGGTAAGGAAGTGGCTCGTCTCGTGAGGCCATTACGTTCTGACGAGGTTCGTCAATTAATTTCTAAAATTAACTAAGCGTTAGTCTTGTAACCGAATTGAAGCGCCGCGAGATGGCGAAGAGCTTGGTTTAAACTCTGATGTAAGACCACTGCTCAACGAGGCACTCAACCTAGATATGTTCGACCGCAGGATTTCATAACACTTATCTAAAAAGACCTGCATAATATTACAGGTCAGCATCTGGATCGGGCCCTGACCCTAAATCATCTCGCTTTAACCATTGGAACATCGAATGAAACATATTGGATGGCTGCTTTTCGTCTTGTACAGTTCGAACGCACTGTCTGCGGGCGAAGTTGAAATCCCTTTGCTGGCTGAAACCGCTCATCTGCAGACTGCGATCAGTCGCGCCCTTGAATTCGATGAGAATGGTCAGAGTACCATTAGCAACGACCCATGCAACCGGGTTGAGTTGTCCGATATGATGGTGGTGACCGAGGATGCTCAGCTATCTGTAGGCATGGCATTGACCGCCACCACCGGTGCCTACGTGCTCGGTGCCTGCCGGGGGCCGAAACCTTGGCAGGGCCGTCTTGCGTTGAAACTGACTCCTCAGGTTATGGCTTCAGGACAGGCTATAGAATTTGTGCCTGATTCGATCATTTTGTCGCGCCCAGATAGTAGTCCCGGTCTTTTGAGTAAACCCGTTCAGCTTATTGCCGATACGCTGGTGCTGCCGCGCATGAAGAGCGTGCAAATTGATCTGGCTGGGCCACTGAACAGCCTTGATGGATTGATCGAGCAGATGATGGGGCAAGGGAGTGATCAGATTGATGAGCAATCCCTGATTCGCCGAACCCATATTACCCGCCTCCAAACTGAAGAAACAGGCGTCAGGGCCTGGTTGGCTTTCCAGGTTCGTGCTCCTGAACCGGACGATCAAGCGCCTGAGCCAAGTTTTGACGAAAATGAAATAGCTCAATGGCAAACGCTTGAAGATGAGTTAGACGGTTTTCTGACCACCATTATTTCGGCGCTTGCCTACTCGACGGAGTCCCGTGCCTTACGTCTTGAATTACTCGCCGTGCTGCTGGACGCGCGACACGCGATTGCTGAGGCGCTGACGGTCGATGATCCCGAATATGATCCGGTTCGAGAGCTTTTCCTGTCGACATGGGATAACTTGCGGCCATTGATGAGCGAACTTGAACGTCTGAAGACCCCGGGTCTGGATGCTGATTTCAGGCTTGCTACGTTTATAGCGGGTGGTGACGCGTTGCGAGCGCTCGACGCCCTCGGGCCTGAGTATGGTTTTGAAATCACCCGTGACGGGCTGCGCCGGCTTGCCCGCTTGCTGCTCGCCGAATCGGCGCCTCCTAGTTTTACACCGTTGCCCTTGGAGGTCGATCCAGAGTTTCGTGATTTGTTTGGATTTAATGCCAAAGACGAAGCCGTATTTAGACCAGCAGAATTGACGGGACAAATCTCCAGTGGTTTTGGCCGGGTAGGGGCTTGGCTGTTGTCGGTCGCTCATGCCGAAAGTATTCCACCGGCTGAGGCTTTAAAAGGATTAGTCCCGCGAAAGGATAATCTATATAACTACCTCGAGCTGGTCGACAGCTTACTGCAAGAACAGGCCAGTGCCTGGCTGGCAAAAAATGATGACATTCCGGATATGATGGCAGAGCGACTCGATCCCCTGGTTCGTGCTACAGCATGGAAAGAATCGTGCTGGCGCCACCTTGTTCGTTCAAGTGACGGACCTCAAGTATTGCGTTCAGCTGGTGGCGCGGTGGGTATGATGCAGATCAACGGTCGGGTCTGGCGCAATGTCTACGATCTTGACCGCCTCGTTGATGAGGTCGACTACAATGTGAACGCCGGTATCGACATTCTGACCCATTACATGATTGATTATGCGATGCGAAAAGGCGAGCACGAACAGCCTGGCGGTGAAGACAATTTGGTCAAGGCAACCTATGCCGCTTATAACGGTGGTCCGGGACATTTGTCACGATACCGTCGCGAAGACACCGCCGCGAGCTTGCAATCCATCGACAATGCGTTCTGGAACCACTATACGACCATTAAGGCCGAACAATGGCCTGATATCTCAAGCTGCTACGCAGTCGGTGGTTAATGAACAGATAGCCTCGATAGTGGTCAACAAACTCCAGTCAGTTACAGCAAACTTGATTTAGTTTGATTCCGTAAAATAATGTTACTAAAGTCTTATCGCTATAAGGTTGTAACGAGATGGCAAGACTCTCTGTTCATCCCACACAATGTATAGAAAGTTTGCTACCAGAACTGTCTTATGCTCTGATCAATTAAGCGAACTCTATTATTCAGCTATTTTGCTGATTAGAGCGAAAGAATCCTGTCAAGAAGAGGTATAAACCGCTACCGGCGAGTCCTATTAGTCCAATTCCACATAACAGAACAAGGATATCACCGAACGTTTTTCCGAAACTATAGCCACCATGCAGGGATAACATCATATTTGCCAGTTGTGTCGGTGTTTCGGACAAATGCAAATCCTCTACATGCACGACGTCTTTACAGGAAGCATGGACAAAAACTCTGCCATCGCCTTCAAGCTTATTGCCATCTCCCATTTCTCTGTAGGTCAGCAGATATGGTCCGTTTTCACGGTTTGGTAGAAAGAAAAAAGCCAGACTACGCTCAGGAAACACACTTTCACCGGAGGACTGGGCTTGACCCACATTGATAATACCATCACATGTCTGTTCAAACTCGCTTGTTGTCGGTGGTTCATGTGTTGGTGCTACAAGCAGTGGCTCAAACCAGCCGGGTTTGGCCGTTGCAATTCCACTAATGGAAAAAAATAGAATCAACAGCGACAGCCAAACCCCGACAAGTCCATGCAGAGAAAGCACTATGCGTTTCAGGTTACCCCGAAATGATATTGTCGACGCCTTACGCCAGACACTGCCTTGTCTGGGCCACCACATATAGAGACCAGAAAGGCACATGACAATCAACAGCAGTGCTATCACACAAACAAAGACAATACCGGCCTCTCCCAGCAGTAGAGAGTGATGAAATTCAACCAATTCATGACCAAAGGTGTGTCGAAGCAAAAAATCGCCTTTATATGCCGCTGTCCAAGGATCGACACTGAGCATAAGCAGTTGATCTACAGAATCAGTTCCTGCCGGCAGGCCAAATACGATGGCTGTCTCCACTTTATCGATTCGAGTTTGTGGCATCAGTACGCCCATAGTCTTAAAGGCACTGCCGTAGCCATCGGTGGCTGAATCAATCAAGGTTTCCACGGTGGCATATTCTGACTTTGATGATGGTGGAGATGCATGCAGAATCTCTCCATGTTGCAGCAGAAATAGCTCTCCCATAAACGCCAACATCGTGCCTGATAAAGCGATCAATAAAATAAACAGTGACGAAACAGCTCCTAGCCAGCGGTGTAACCAGGCAATTAATTTACGCATATTCATCAGTAGTCCAGTTGCAATCCAACCATAAATAGCCTTGACTGAAGCTGAACTTCTGTTTCCAGGGCAGGATTGCTGTTGGCGGAACGGGCCACCGGCTTGTCGTTATCAAAAATATTTTTGACGGTACCGAAAACGCGCAGGTGTTTAAATTGCCACGAAAGCTGAGCATCGACCACTACATAGGGATCGGTTTTACCTCGTGGTCGATTGTTAACATCTGAGTAGTAAGCATCCGAATAGCGTGCAACGGTGCTGGCACTAAAGTCTTTATTTTTCCATGTCAGACCACTGTTTGCGGTTACGTTAGGTGCTGTCTGTAAGTCGTTTCCTTCGACTCCAGAATCAGAAAATTTGGTAATTTCTGTTTCAAGCAAACCGACGTTGCCAAACCAGTCTAGCTTTTCGGTAACGGCCACATTCAGCCCTAGTTCGGCCCCCCAGGTTTTCACGCGGTCGGCATTGCGAACAATAAAGGCTTCGTCCTGGGAGTTATCTGGAGTCAGATCAAAAGGCAGTTGCATGTCATCGTACTCAGAAAAAAAGATGTTCTGTGTAGCACTTATGCGGCCTTCAGAAAATTCCTGGCGTCCATAAAGTTCATAGGTCCAGACATATTCAGCGTCATAGTCAAAATTCACGACGGGAAAAGCGGCCAGAGTGACACCGCTACCACCAGCGTTGTAGCCTCTGGATACCATAGCGCCAAAACTGGTATTGTCGCTCGGTCGCCAATTAATACCGAATTTGGGCATAAAGGCTTCATAGGTTTCATCAGATGCAACCTGTATCAACATTCCGGTGGCATCACCACCAACGCGCTGACGTTCTTCTCTCTCGTAACGAAAACCGAGTGATAAGTCGATATTCTCACTCAAAGGAATCACGCCTTCAGTGTAAGTCGCGAAGGTGTCTGTCTCATCATCGAAAGTCGAATTACCCAGTTCAATAAACTCATCTTGACGAGCACGGTAAAAATATAGACCGACTACACCTTTCAGACCATTATCAGCTTGGTAGCGTAAACGAGGTTCAATTACATATTCGCTTGTTTCGATACGGGCATTTGTTGTGTTGGGAACAGCCTTGCGGAGAAAGGTTAAATCGGTATAGGAACTGATTAACTCAAGGTCAAAATTATCGCTTAATGGCATAGACATGTCAGCCACGAGACTTGTTGTTCTTGGTTGATGTACCGGTTGTTGGGGAAAGTTGGATACGAGCTCATCAAACGGTCTGGCAATAATTTCACCGTTAGGGCCTTCAAAATCGGAATGTGCTGCCGTTAGTAATAAGCGTGCATCCGGATCTTTTGTTGGTTGAAACAGCATTTTTGCTCTTAGTGAAAGGGCATCCATCTGACCCGGATCGCTTACCCCTGGGTAGGACTGATAATTCACTGCACTTTCGCGTTCATATCCATCAGCGACCAGTCGAAAAGCGAGTACATCGTCCAAAACAGGAATATTCAACATGGCAGATCTTCGCCGTTGATGATCATTGCCAAAAGCGTATTGAGCTGCCGCTTTCACATCAAATAACGGATCCTTGGTTTTAACCACCATTGTGCCAGCAATAGCGTTACGTCCAACCAGTGTGCTTTGAGGACCTCGTAAGATCTCTATACGTTCTACATCGAATAAGCTCATATCAGAAAAGGCGATTTCATTATAACTGGCTGGGCGACCATCAATTTGCCAGCTCAACCTTGAACGGCTTCCGGCAAAAAAGGCAATAGCATTTTCAGCCGGACCGGTGCCGTCAACTCCTCGAATCGTTGGGGCTTTACCTGTCCCAGTCACCATTGATACATTCGGAGTAACGTCAAGCACATCTCGTAACGTGACTAAGCCAGCCTGATTCTGCAACTTATCTTCAGAATAAATGGCCGTGCTGTGGCCAGATTCGCTTAGCGGTCGTTCGATCATTTCCGTTGTCACCACAAATTTATCAAGTTGAGTAATGTTCGTAGAAGGTGATTTTGAAGTTATTTCTTCGCTATAAGCAGCCATAGGATATAGAGCGACATTCACCAAAAGGGGCAACGAATACCCCGCATACCAAAATTTACGCATTACAGCTCCTTTTTAGAGTGACTAAAACGATAGTTATGCATTGCTACCGTAATTGAGATTGATTATCATTACGATGTTTATACATATCCAAAATGGCGGCTGCTACTCCATTTCGGAACTAATTAATCCAGAAGTACCAATAAGATGTGAATGGTGAGGTGGGGCAATGGGGAATTTAAAACAGGATGAGCAAGATTTTCATCAGCGATTATCTCAGCCAGGAATTACATCGAAACTTGTTATTTTTCACCCAGATGGTAATGCAAGACTTGCTCATGCGCGCTTTGAAGCAAGCGAAGGTGAATACAGGTCAGCCCCACATTTAATGATTAATCTTTGTACAGCTTATGTTGGTCGTATGAGCCGACGTGGCATAGGACCTAATCTGGAGGGTGTGCTTAGACCAGGGTCGGTGGCCATCGCCTTACCTGAAACCCAGGCCGAGGGGTACTGGTCAAAAACGGAAATGCTGGGCCTGGCTATAGATTTGTCTGCCTATCATGATCAAGCGGGTGATCCATTCTCAATCGATCGACTTATTCCTGCTGCATCGACAATACATCGTGATCCTTTGCTTACATCTGTATTGACTGCATTGTGGCGTGATTGCGAATTTCATGGCATGTCTTCGGCTTTTTTCGATGAAGGTATCGGCGTTCTATTGAGGCGACTTGCCGAATACCATAGCTCTATAACCACGACGGTGCGATCTCCCGATCCACTATCGGGTATTGCCTTACATACAACACTGGATCTAATCGAGAGTCGCCTAGCTAGCGATGTGAGTGTGGCCGAGTTGGCACGCCATGTTGGGATGGATGTTAGAACATTTTCCGGCGCATTTAAGGCAGCCTTAGGCTGTGCTCCCTATGCCTATTTGACTCAGAAACGTATGGACTATGCACAGGATCTGTTGATGACAGCCATACCTATTACTGAGATCGCCTTTAGCGTTGGTTATAGTAATCCCAGTAAATTTTCAGCTGCTTTTCGCAAGTTAACCGGTAAAACTCCCAGTGAGTGGCGTAAGAACAGGCTGTAGAACCTAAAGTATTTTTAAAAGATCCTCTCCACTTCTAGTGATCACATTCTGAGGTCCATCAATACACAAAGCCCTGTTTACAGAGAACAGGGCTTTGTGTCTTAGCAACTTTATTATTTAATTATTTCTGTCTATAGCTATCGAATCGGGCAATATATTCTTCAAGATTTTGATTGAGCATTTCTGCGTAACGTTGGGTGAAAAATTCAATGGCGGCTTGTTTTTCGGCCTGCAGAATCTCTGCACTTTCAACAGAACGGGCGACGCTGAAAGCATTAAATCGAGCGGTTGAATAGAGTATTGACGTATTGACCTCGTCTACAGTACTTTCTGCTGCTTGCTGATTTGCAACGGCGATGAATTCATCGGCACGTTGTTGAAATGTTTTTGTTGGTGAATTTTCACTCATTCTTGCTCTCTCTTAGTATTATTGATTTGAAATTTGATAGCCTTCGGGATGAGGTTTTATTGGCTATATAAGCTGATTGAACGCAACATATAATATCAGATAGAAAACCTATGCCGTTTTAGGTTCACCATAGCCAGTTAAATGCTACAGTTTTTTTTGATTAGAACTCATCAGTTAATTCGAGCTGTCCTCCTTCAGTTTCCTTTATTAAATCATTAGACCGAATATGAATTATGCGTAAAACAGATAAAAAGATTGATAACGAACTTCGGCTAAAATTGACCGATGTATGTGAACAGGCATTAAAAGATATCGCTGGTTTTCAGTGGTTAACGCACTTGGTGAACTATGACGATTATCCAAATAGCTTAATGGTAGTTTGTGTATTTGATACAAATGAGAACTTGAAAAATTACCTGCAATCAGATGAAAGCCAAGCATTGATATCCCTTATTCAAGCTGAATTTAAAATGATGGATATCGAGTTCAAACGTCTTGGTGATCATATCGCATACGATTCTGAAGAGAACTGTAATCAACATCACAATGGTAATTGGGCACTCAGATTAGGTTAACCAATAGCAATCGACTCTGACTCCAATCTAATACCCAAACTGGCTAGCGTCACTTTAAATAAGCAACTGTAGTTTATACTGCACGGTATCTTTTGCTGGATACGTTTGAGCGATAAAAAACGAATAATGAAAATACCAAAACAAATTCAGCCGCTTGTTGATGATGGCCTTGTAGATGAGGTGATTAGTCGCTTAATGAGTGGCAAAGAAGCCGATGTCTATGTCGTGAGATGTGGTGATGAAATACGCTGTGCCAAGGTCTATAAAGACGCCGTCAAGCGTAGCTTTAAAAAAGCCGTTCAATACCAGGAAGGACGAAAAGTACGGAATAGTCGCCGGGGCCGGGCGATGGAAAAAGGTTCTAAATTTGGTCGTCAGCAGCAGGAAGAAACCTGGCAAAATGCCGAAGTCGATGCACTGTATTTGCTTGCCAGTGCCGGTGTAAGAGTTCCTCAACCCTATGATTGCATGAATGGCGTGTTATTGATGGAGTTGATTACTGATGAGGATGGTGATGTTGCACCGCGCCTCAATGATGTCTCCATGTCTGCCGAGCAAGCCATCGAAGATCATATGATGGTTATGCATTCGGTGAAGAAAATGCTCTGTGCAGGCTTAGTTCATGGCGATTTATCAGAGTTTAATGTGCTGGTCGATGCGCATGGTCCGGTGATTATCGATCTGCCCCAAGCGGTGAATGCGGTGGCGAATAATAATGCACAAGCCATGTTAACTCGTGATGTACAAAATATGACCCGTTACTACGCTCAATTCGCCCCAGAATTACGTAAAACACGTTTTGAAAAAGAAATATGGTCGTTATTCGAAAATAGTGACTTACTGCCTGATACTGAACTCACTGGCCAATTTGAAGAAGACACCCAAGCCGCTGATGTGGATGGGGTGATGCTTGAGATCAAAGCGATCCTGGAAGAAGAACAAGAAAGGCAATTGTGGTTACGTGATAAGGATGACTAAAGGCTATACCTTATTAATCTTAGAAAAAAATCAAGTTGGCTGCTCCCCTGACTATTTCCCATGCCGCTGAAAATAGTCTCGCGCCGCTTGGTTGACCTTGGGGGCGAGCAGCAGTGCGGAAATCATGGTTGGTATAGCCATAGTCGCATATAGTCCGTCGATCAGTCCGATGATGGCCGTCAGACTGGTCACGCTACCAAAGACCACCAATGCAGCGTAAATCCAGACGTAATGGTGCTGATGCCGTGCCCCAATTAAAAAGCCCAGGCACTTGCTGCCGTAATACCAGAAGGTAAAAATGGTGCTCAGCGACAACAACGCCACGACCACGGTCAGCAGATAGGCACCGATACCGGGGAAAGCAGTTTCAAATGCTTGTGATGTCAGGGTCACGCCATCAATGTCACCATCAACTTGCCAGCTGCCTGTTACCAGAATGGCCAGGGCGGTACAGGTGCACACCAGAAGGGTATCAATCACCGGCCCCATCATGGCCACCAGTCCTTCACGAATCGGTTCATTGGTGCGTGCTGCACCGTGGGCCATTGCCTCAGTACCGATGCCGGCTTCGTTGGAAAAAGCACCACGTCGCACACCCATCAGGATGACAGTGCCAATGGCACCCCCCGCGACGGCGTCACCGGAAAAAGCATCGGTAATAATCAACTGAAAGGCAGCCGGAATCTCACTGGCAAAGCGAATCAACAGCAGGGCGGTCATCCCTAAATAAAGCAATACCATAATCGGAACCATCCGCAATGTGACGCGGCCAACGCGTTGGATATGTCCTGTCGTCACCAGCAATACCAGTGCGGCGATCAGCAGACCCATTACCAAATCAAAGGTGAAATGGCTTTGTGACGTGGCCCAGCCGGCGGGTTCAGCCACCACTTCACGCAAAATTTGCACCAACTGGTTGACCTGAAAAGCGGGCATGGTGCCCATCAGCCCGGCGACTGCAAATAGTACTGCCAGGGGCCACCAGCGTTTGCCAAGACCTTCGCGTACGACATACATGGGGCCACCCTGAAGCTTCCCCTCACTGTCTTTTCCGCGAAACATCACACTCAGTGAGCAGGTATAAAACTTAGTGGCGACACCGATGACGGCTGTCATCCACATCCAGAAGATGGCACCCGGGCCGCCCATAGTAATTGCCAGCGCTACACCGGCAATATTGCCCAGTCCCAGCGTCCCGGACAGGGCGGTGCTCAGTGCCTGAGTATGGGGTATATCACCTTCATCGCCTTCGCGATCAAAGCGTCCCGACAGAATTTGTAAAGCATGCCTGAAATGGCGATAGGGCAGGCCGCCCGAATACACCACAAAAAACAGTCCGCCGCCTACCAGCAATATCACCAGCGGTAGGCCCCACATAAAATTGGCAAAGGCGGTAAAGAGCGCTTCCATGTTGTTATCCTGATTGTGGTTCTGGCTTTTACCCTAGCGCTTTGCCGATCCATATTCAAAAGACATTTGATAGTACAGAGGACGCTTCCCTTTAATTAGTTAATATTCTAGTCTATTGCTATAGCCAAAATAGTCCGACATGTATTTCCAAAAAAATTCCACTCCACACTACCCAGCAAGGTAATCGACGTGAGGATTTATTTTTTCATGATGATGACAAGCAACGCTATTTAGAGTGGCTGACTAATTGATTCCTGTATCAGAATAAATGCAACAAAACGCGTCAAAGGCGACGCTCATAACTCGCATGCTTCAGGCGGGCGTTATCAATCTCTATCAAAGGAAGAGAGACCATGAGCAGTATTAGTGCCTTTCCCAACGTAATTCCAGCAGATGACCAAAACATCTTTGAAAGTATTTCCAGCCGAATGTCCGGCTTTTTGTATCGTTGCCGTATGGACAATGACTACACAATGCTCAACATGTTTGGCAACGTGCAGGAGCTTACTGGTTATAAACACCAAGAGTTAATAGGCAACAAAGTTACCTCATACGTAAACCTCATCCACGAAGATGATGGACAGGCTGTCGATGATGCCGTTGCGGCGGCTATCGAAAATCATAAGAACTGGGATGTGGACTACCGCTTAAAATGCAAAATGGGTGACCCCATTTGGGTGAATGAAAAGGGCGGCCCGGTATTTGACGAGAATCAGCAAGTGGCGTTTCTTGAAGGAGTGGTGACCACTATTCAAACTCGGAAACTGCAGGAACTGGAGCGTCAATCAAGGATGGAAGAGGTCGAGAGCCATAGCTCAGACATCGTCAAACAAACCCAAAATATTTTGGATATGTTGAAAACCCTGCGCCTGCTTAGCCTGAATGCCAGTATTGAAGCCGCACGGGCCGGAGATGCTGGTCGAGGTTTTGCTGTTGTTGCGGCCGAGGTAAAAAAACTGGCTGAGAACACTGGTCATGCCACGACCGAAATCACCCGATTAACAAAAGAGCTGGACATCTTGCTTAAGTGAGTCCTCATTTAATTTATCCATCAAGGCAAGTAATAACATGCAGCCAGATGAAATTAAGGAAATTTTTGATCAGCAATGGGCCAGAATGTCGCCCATTAATAATGCTTTATATTTTCTGCTGGAATCTGTGTTTGCAGAGTTAGCCGTTGATGCTCACATTCTTTGCGTAGGAGCTGGAACTGGTAAAGAGTTGATACATCTTGCCAGGAAATTTCCTCATTGGCAGTTTACGGCGGTTGAGCCTTCAGGAGCCATGCTTGCTGTCTGTCAAAAAAGGGTTGAAGAAGAGGGGATGACGAGTCGTTGTTATTTTCACGAAGGCTTTCTTGATTCACTAGCCAACAATGAACTGTATGACGCAGCAACTTGCTTTCTGGTTTCCCAGTTTATTGTGGAGCAACCGCTCCGCACAGAACTATTTAGTGAAATTGCACGCAGGTTGAAACCGGGTGGGATATTGGCAAGCGCCGATTTAGCTTCAGAATTAGGATCGGATGAATATGAAGCCTTATTGCATGCCTGGATGACAATGATGGCGGGGGCTGGCATTCCTGCTGACAAACAAAACCAGATAAGAGATGCCTATGCCAAAGATGTGGCGATTCTGCCACCTGCTACGGTCGAAGCCATCATTAAATCAGCTGGTTTTTACCTGCCTGTGCAATTCTTTCAGGCAGGACTGATTCATGCCTGGTTTGCCAAACTGCAAACGTAAAAACAAATAAAATACCAACATCCTCTTTTACAGGAATTCGATTAGAACTCACTGTGTCATTGGCTGGGAGTAAATAAAATCAAGTTGCTTAACAGTTTTCCGTTTATCACATTTTTTATTTTCTTTTAGCGCTCTGGTTCACATTAATTTCAACATTCATAGAGTTGTCACAATAAATCACTATCTTCAGTTCCGATGTTCATTATCTGACTTGGAGGTAACGTGAAAAATACGCATAAATTAGTACTCGCTACAATGCTGGGGGCTCTGTATAACGTGCCAGCAATGTCGGCAACATGCATTGGGGGCGGCACCGGTGATTCACCAACGCTGACTTGCACCGTGTTAGACAGCGGCAATATCAATGACGACCGAGATAACCTGTCAGTGACCGTTGAAAGCGGTGCACAGATTGTCCGTGCAAATGGACGTCCGGTGCAATTAGAGGGATCAAACCAGTCCTTGAACAATCAGGGTCTGATTGAAAGCGGCGATGATGATGCGATCCGTGGTAATGGCGCGAACCTGACAATCGACAATTCCGGCACTATCCGTGGCGGTGACCGGGGTATCCGTCTTCAGGATGACGCCGATAATTTCACTCTGATCAACCGGGAAAGTGGAAAAATCTTTGCGGAAAATCAGGCCGTCAGATTAGACAATGATGCCGAACTGGAAAACGCCCACATCACCAATTATGGCCTGATTCAAAGTACTGATGGCCGCGCCATTCAGAGCCGCGGACCGGGTGGCACTGTGATCAATCACGGCACATTACTCGGTGGTGAGGAAGTGATTGAAGCGCGAGAGGATTTCACTCTGGAAAATCACGGCACCATCTCTCTAAACGGACTTTCATGGGATGCTGGAACGCAGACCTGGACAAATGCTGGTGCGACTGACGATGAAGACGGTGTGCAATTCGCCAGCGGTGAAGCAAATAACTACGGTGTGATCCTTGGTAGCGATGACGGAATCGACATTGATGAAGGTAAGGTGCATAACCATGCCACAGGCGTAATTGTCTCTACCGGAACGGCGAGTGATCCATTGGTTGGCGGCAATGGCATTGATGTGGATTCATTGTACGAGCCTACACAAGGTGAAGTACGCACAGCAGGTCCATTGACCATTGTAAACGAAGGCTATATCGAAGGCGTTCACGCGATTGGGACCGATGGAGCGAGCACTTCAGAGATCACCATTGAGAATAGCGGTACCTTGGTTGGCCGTTCAGGTACTGCCATTCAGTTTGCGCCCAATCAGGGTGATAGTAGCTTGAAACTGAGTGGTAACAGCGAGATTATTGGTGATGTTATTTTTGGTGCTGGCGATGACATGCTGATTGTGGATGGGCTTACTTCAACTTCAGGCATGTTGAGTACCGGCATTTTTGATGGCGGCTTGGGCGAGAATAGCGTTTTCTTTAATGACTTTTCACTGTCCAATATTTTGTCATTTGATATCACCGACGCACTGATATATATGTCCTTCGGTATCGCGAATAATGAGCTGTTCTCAGGAAAATTCACAAACTTCTCCACCTGGACGTTTGCCAATGATGGCTCTTTCTCCACAGAAGCACTTGCAGGTAAGTTTATGAATCCGAGTGCGGTGCCATTGCCAGCGGCATTACCTCTTTTCGCTTTCGGACTTTTCGGGCTATGGGCAGGCCGAGCACGTCTTTTGAAATAACATTCGACAGATGATTTAACTCTCATTGTCGAGCCAATGTCATATGGATCAAAAGGGTCAGATTCTGACCCTTTTGATTTTTGACCTCTCTAAGTTCTTGGGTGGAACAGTGAATAAAAAGGGATATCTTTGGAGGGGTATCTTTTAAATACTGCTGCTTTTTCCTCAGAAATATCTGAACATCCACAGTCCCATCGCGATCATCATCAGGTTTTCAGTGAGTGAGACAAATCCCAGTGGTACATTGCTGCCACCCCCTACGCAGGCGCATTTGAGTTCACGTTTATCTATATACACTGCCTTGAGCACTGATACCGCACCGACCGTGCCGATGAACAATGCTACCGGGATAGCCAGCCAGAGCATTGCTCCAGCCACCATAAGCACACCTGCCAGCAATTCACCAAAAGGATACACATAGGAGTAGGGCACCACTCGACGAGCCAACAGGTCGTAGTTGAGAAACATAGTTGAGAAGCTTTCAACATCCTGTAATTTGAGCAGCGCCAGAATGCTCATACTAAGGGCGATAAACAGCTCGGCAGTACGGATGCTCAGCAGACCTTTGCCCGACATCCAGCTTATCGCCAGAGCCAACAGGACGGCGACGCCAAAGACTGCCAATACGGGTTGGTAACTGGTTTCATCCTTAGCTTTTACCTTTTTTCCGAAGTGCTGCCGCAACGCGTCATATCCACCAATCCGGGTTTCGTTGATAAACGTCTGTGGTGTTGTTTCCACATCATGCTTATCCTTGAACGCATCGGTTTGTTCGCGTGAGGTCAGCCATTTATCTTCTACCTCATAACCTTCACGTTTAAGCAGATCCAGAGATTTAAGGCCAAACGGGCAAATATGCTTGTCCATGACCATACGATAGAGCGTTGCTTGTTTTGCTGAATCAGTTGGCATTGCGATGATCTCCTTTTAAGTGAGAATAGTTTTTTATTTTGGGTTGCCGGGAGAATGCAGAAGTTCCATTTGCAACATAAAGGTATTCCCGGAAAATCAGGATGTTAGATCCATTTGAACTGATAAATCATGTTAACTAAAGAGCTCGATCTCAAAAAGCTGAATGTATAAGATGTAATCAGGTTAAATAGAGGCTTTAAACCATGGATGAGAACTCTTCAAAAACATACCTTGCTGTTCTGTTGCAGATTATTCTGGTTGGCGGTGTCATTGGTGCATTCTGGCAAAACCAGTGGTTCACCGGGGTTATTGTCAGCGGTATTTTATTACTGACGATATTGCCAAATTTGCTGGCAAAACAACTGAAGGTCAAAATCCCGGCAGAGTTTCAGCTCACCATTATTATTTTTGTTTTCGCCTCATTGTTTCTCGGTGAAATTCATGATTATTACAATAAAATCTGGTGGTGGGATATTGTACTTCATACTTCCTCCGGCTTTTTGTTAGGCATTGTTGGCTTTCTGTTGGTATATATTCTTAACGAAACGGATCAGATCAGTCTGCATCAAGACACCGGCTTTAACATGAAACCTGGTTTTGTCGCATTTTTTGCTTTTTCATTCGCTGTTATGATTGGCGCAATATGGGAAATTTTTGAATTCGTAGCTGGTAACATTCTTGATCATACGATGGAAAGGGCCACTTTTGCGAATGATGGGAGTCTTCCTGATGCCATACTGGATCTGATCGTTGATTGCGTTGGAGCGTTGGTCATCAGCCTGCTCGGTTATCGATATCTGAAAAAACCTTCAAAGCCATCTTTTTTGTTGCGACTGATTCGAAAATTCATTCAGAACAATCCAAGATTGTTTAAACGCTTATGAATCAAGCGCAAGCAATTGGCCCACCAATTTGATTTAGCTTAAGTTAATTAGAGTCAGAAAAATTTAGGACGCTTCCACCGCTCTTATATCGACTTGATATAAGAATTTGTGTCCATTAATCGATTCCGTTATTGTTATTCGCGGCCACAGGGATGAGGCTTGTCGCATTTATGATTTAAAACACAACGTTGTGTTGGTGCCTCTTCCTCCCCTTGATAGATGTTTCTTTGATATCTGACCAGTTTTCAGCCGAAGACTGGGGCTATTTACACTTTATTATTTACTGTTAAATGCAATAAAAAGATATTTATTTCATAAGGTTATCTTTTTTCATGGCTGCGATAAGCGATGTGATAGTTATGATCTTATAAGTCTCATAAGCCAGCTGTTATGAAAATGTATTTATCAAAACTAACGGAATGGAAATAAAATGAAAATAGCAAAAATATCGTTGATATTGGTGGCCATACTTTATCTATCAGGTTGTGCATCGGGCGCTAAAGTCGAGAATATGACGTATCAGGGAGCTCAAAAAAACTACTCGGAAGGATTAAAGCAAAGTGTGGAAGTTGCTAAGGTCTCGGGTGGCAAGGAAACGAATCCCTTGTGGACTTCTGAAATCAGTAGTGACGCGTTTTCAACGGCAGTTAAACAAAGCTTGTCCACACAAGGATTATTATCTGATAACGGACGATATAAACTAACGGTAAACATGTTAAGTGTTGATCAGCCTTTTATGGGATTTGATCTGGAAGTAACGACGTATGTTGAATATTCACTTGTCGACTCGACGAATGATTCGGTTATTTTTAAAGAGACAATTATTGCTCCGTACACTGCAACAATGAGCGACGCTTTTGCTGCAATAAAAAGACTTCGTTTAGCGAACGAAGGGGCTGGACAGAAAAATATTGAGATGCTTCTGGAAAAGCTATCTGAGTTGAAAATTAATCAAAGCGAAATTTCACTTGCTGAATAACGAATAAGATTAAACAAAACGAATGCGCCTTGGCGCATTCGTTTTTTGTAAATTTAGTGGGTTGATCAAACACCAAGCTGTTTAATAGTGGCTTCACCAACGGCGTGGGCACTGGACAGGTTTTGACTGGTAATGACACGACCCTCTTCAATAACAAAGACTTGCCTAGGACTTTGTCGCTTTTCAGGCTAACACTTCCTCCAGCAGAAACGGAATGTTCTCAACCGTGCTGTAACCCATCTCTTCTTCATGGGTAAAATCCGTTACAGGTTTACTCGTTTGCAATGACTCATCTGAAAGTTTGTTGGTTCATACCGGATTGAGAATGCCAACATTTTCAACCACGTCGTGTATTTTAGCGATTGATTTTCGGATAATACATTTTCATCGAGTTTCCAGGCCTTACATGAAATTGTTCCGTAAAATTGATTGATGTGAAATAAAATCTCTGAAAAATTTAGTTGATCTTGTAAAAATTACAGGATTAAGTATATGTTTTATCAGGAAAAATTCATAATTAATTCATTTCTTTATCAGGAAGGCTTCCTGGCTACCCTCAATTGTCAATTAAGATTGAAAGACCTGAAGTTCTCCTAACATATTGGTTTAATGAGATTAATAAATTTTTTGTACGAGTAAATTCTCAATAACCAGTACTTTGGCATAAGGCTTGCGAAACGAGCAATACAAGGAGGAGCATTCGGCTCATCTTTGAGTAAAACAATTAAATACAAACTATGCCGATAAATAAAAAGGAGAATGAAATGTTTAAAACAATTTTTCTTTCTACTATTTTCGCTACAGCTTTTATCATCACACCTGTTTTTGCTAACGATAACGTAGACAATGATCAAAAAAATTTAACCCCTGCTAGAAAAGCTGAGCAAAATAAAGAAGGTCAGAAGACCTATATTCAAGGTTCAGAGCAGGGAAGAACCCAGGGTACTGATGATCCAAAGACTTTCGATTACGAAGATAGCACTGACAAAAACTTAGCTCCTGCCAGAAAAGCAAATGTAAACGATAAGTAAGAGACTGTTGGTAGCCAGAATTATCCTTCTCCTGATTCCACAAAATGTATTTGTAAGGACATTTAATGCGTATGAAGGGGAAGGATAATTTATGGTTATACAGTCGAATTACCGATATTGCTTTTTTCATCCGTTAACAACCCTGCCTCATCTGACTTTAGCAAGATTATCGCTAAAAACACCTCCAATGGAGTCTGAAAAAAAACAGCTGTAAACCCTGCCCCTTTGATTATTAACACTTACGATCAGCTGAAATATAAGAGAATTATTTAGATATAAATCTGTCTTTTAGTTGGTCTTCTACATCAATTGTCTCTACAACGATGTTAGATTAGGTACTATCGGAAATAACAATATTCTGATTTCTATTCAGTTTTGTTTTGGTTATTTAAGAATGTATACGGTATCTCTGGTGACTTACAGCCATTACCGAGCATTGCTGGTAGTTATTAAAAATGGCTTAATCATCGGAGATTTATATGGAGATTGTCGACAAATTGATGGATGGAAGCTTTATGCCCCATGGGCACTGTTTAAGATGGCTTCCAGATCTCCTGTTTCTTCACGTGATGGGCGATGTATTAACCGCAACTGCTTATTTTGTGATTCCTCTGGCATTGGTTTATCTCGTTAAAAAAAGAACGGATCTCGCTTTTAACTGGATATTCATGATGTTTGCCGCTTTTATTTTTCTATGTGGCGTCACACACTTAATTTCATTAATCAATATTTGGCAAGGGTATTATTACATTGAAGGCATCGCAAAATTCGTCACCGGCCTTGTGTCCATTTTGACCGCCTTGATGATCTGGCGTCTGATGCCAAACGCGCTGACTATTCCAAGCAATGAGGATTTTCGAACCAAAAATGAAGCATTACTTCAGGCCAAGAATGAGTTATTGGAAGCAAACCAGTTACTTGAATTACGGGTTTTAGATCGCACCAAGGAGCTTGAACAGTTAGCTCGTACTGATGCACTTACTGGTGTAATGAACCGTGGCGGACTGATGAATAGTCTGGCAATAGAAACTGATCGAGCAGTTCGGTATAAACATAAATTAAGTCTATTGATGGTGGATCTCGATCACTTCAAACATGTGAATGATCAACACGGTCATCATTATGGTGACTCGGTTTTAATTGAAGCTGCCACTATTTTGTCTAATGCGTGCAGAAGCACGGATGTATTGGGACGCTATGGTGGTGAAGAATTTCTTTTATTGTTGCCAGAGACAGATACCGAGGATGCCAAAAAGCTTGCAGAACGCATCAGATTGGATATTGAACAGCACCATTTCTGTAATGAGGATGGGCTTGAGATTTCTCTGACATGCAGTATTGGCGTGACAGAGTTTCAATTGAACCAAACCCAGGCAAGTCTGCTTCAAAGTGTTGATCGCATGTTATATAGCGCCAAAGAGTCAGGTAGAAACAGAGTAGTAGTAAATGATAACTCAGAAAGTTAACCGATAAATAAGCAGCTCACTCAATCCGCCCAGACATTAAATATTCTCTCTATCGGAAAGAATATTGAGACAAAAACTTAATATAAATATTAAAAGTTTGTTTACTTGATACCCCTTATCTTATTACCACATACTCATTTCTTATCATGACAATAAAACCTTCAGAAAGAGTACTGAATCTTATTTGCCGCATTGCGTTAGCCTTGTTTTCGTTAGCGTTGGTTTGTAGTACCGCAATCCCCCTCATACATACTGATCAATGGTGGGTACGAGTATTCGATTTTCCCCGTGTACAAATTTCAGTATTGATAGGGCTGGCTTTAGCCGCCTATGTGGCACTAAGTTTTTGGCGTCGGATGCGAATATGGGAATATGCGCTTGCTGCGTTGGTTATCCTGTCATTGATCTGGCAGCTTATAGCGATTGCTCCATACACTGGACTTTATCGAAATGAAATGTCTGAAAGCCGACAGGAAAATGATTCAAACCGGATATCGCTGCTGGTTTATAACGTACGTTACGACAACCGTGAAGTTAAAGCGCTCCTGAAACTCATACGCGATAACGACCCCGACCTTATTTTATTGAGCGAACCAACCCATTGGTGGTTTGAAAAACTGAAAGGCTTGGAGGATGATTATCCCCATACAATATACCAGCCCCAGGAAAACCATTACGGCATGTTGCTTTTTTCCAAGCTGGAGTTGGAAAAGCCAGAAGTCCGGTTTTTGATTGAGCCAGAAATACCGTCATTTCGCACCAAAGTAAGACTTCCTTCAGGAACTCCCATAACGTTCTATGGCGTGCATCCCCGTCCGCCGGGACTCGACCTTCCTGAAGAAGAGGAAAATGAGGGAGATGATGAACGGGCCGACTCCGATATGCGGGATGCCGAATTGATGTTGGTTGCTAAAGAGATTAAGGAGCTTGGGGAGACACCGGTCATCGTCGCTGGTGATTTTAATGATGTGGCCTGGTCCCATACCACACATCTTTTTCAGCGAACGGGGGGCTTACTCGATCCGCGTGTAGGTCGGGGGTTAATGAATACTTTTGACACCAGAAGTCGCCTGTTACGCTATCCATTGGATCACGCTTTTGCCTCTGAGCATTTCCTTCTCGTTGAGTTACGACGTCTTCCAGATATCGGATCGGATCACTTTCCGTTATTTGTCGTGCTTGATTACGACGCTGATGCTTCCTTCGAAAACGAAGAGCCTCAGTCTGACGCTGAAGATGAGCAAGAAGCTGAAGAGGCCATAAATAAAGGCAAGAATAGTGAATGAAAGAGTAACCTTAAGACGTTCTTGAAAATTTCAGTAACAGCAGATTTGATAGCTATAGTAGTTAGTCATACCAAAATCTTCAGGGGTAGATGATGCGTGAAACAGCAATTGTTTTAGGGGCAACAGGCGCTGTAGGTAAGCAGTTAGTCAATCAGTTAAGCCGCCGGGAAGATGTTATTAATATCATGTTAATTTCGCGTCGCGAAATAGATGTAGTAACTGATTTTCCAGAGGCGATTGCTTCAAAAATAAGCAATCATATTGTTAATTTTGCACAGTTGGAACAACAGGTAAATCACCTGATTCCGCCACAATCTGTTGCTTTTATTGCATTGGGAACCACCCAAAAAAAAGCGGGTAGTAAAGCGGCCTTTCGCCATATTGATCATGGTTTGGTGATTGCGTTTGCACGAGCATGTAAATCTGCTGATGTTTGCCGACTCGGTGTTGTCACTGCTCATGGGGCCAAGGTGAATTCGGCCAGTTTTTATAATCGTGTCAAAGGTGAGGTTGAGAGGGATATTCAATCACTGGGTTTAACAAGTGTGTTTTTTGCTCGTCCTTCACTACTTTTAGGCCGACCCGATGATGGTCGTTTTGTTGAGAAACTGGGTGAAAGTTTGCTCTCACCTATATCCTCATTTATTCCCAAAGCTGCGCGTCCAATTTCAACAAAATGCGTTGCAGAGGCGATGATTTATGCAGCTTATGATGTTGAAAATAAAAGTACATCTTTTTTGCTATCGAATGCTGATATGCATCAGCTTCAGATTATTGATTAATGGTTCGATCCTGCCAAAGATTGACCATTCAAAGACGATCCTTATTTTAGAACCCCCTTCAATTTCGTGGTTGCTACATTAACAGTCAGAATATATGATATGTATACGTTTCGTATATCAGGATTTATTATGGGTATTGTAAAAATAAGTGATGATTTGCATGAGGAAATTCGAAAGTCCAGCTCGGTTATGGTCCGTTCGATCAATGCTCAGGCTGAGTATTGGATAAAAATAGGTATGCTGGCCGAGGCTAACCCGGGTATGTCTTTCTCGGAAATTATCAGCGCCCAGATGAAACATGCCGACGTTGAAATAAAGAAAATTGTCGGTGTCTAGGGCAACACTCAAAAACGCCGACGAATTGCAGGTGATGCGTGAAGCCGGAAGACTGCTCGCATCCGTTTTCAGCTATCTCGATAAGTATGTAACAGTTGGCATATCCACGATGGATATCAACAATTTGGCTGAACGATATATTGTTGATCAACTGGGTGCCCGCCCTGCAAGTAAAGGGCAATATGGTTACCAGTATGTGCTCAATACGTCGGTCAATCATGTGGTTTGCCATGGTGTTCCTGCAGACAATCACAAACTGAAGTCGAGTGATATAATCAATGTGGATATCACGCTGGAGAAAGGTGGCTATATCGCTGATTCCAGCAAAATGTATTTGATCGGTGAAATCACACCACTGGCAAAACGTTTAGTCGATAAAACCTACGAAGCGATGTGGCAGGGGATTCGGGCCGTGAAGCCAGGAGCTACTCTAGGCGATATTGGTTACGCGATTCAACATTATGCTGAGAAGCATGGATATTCTGTGGTTCGTGAATATTGTGGTCACGGCATTGGTCGAGAAATGCACGAAGAACCTACAGTTTTACATTTTGGCCAGCCAGGAAAAGGACTGGTTTTACAGGAAGGAATGACCTTCACCATCGAGCCGATGATCAATCAGGGAAAGGCCAAGGTGAAACAAAAGAAAGATGGATGGACCGTGGTAACCAGTGATAAAAAGTTATCTGCACAATGTGAACACACCATTGCGGTTACTTCGAATGGTTACGAGGTGCTTACGCTCCGGGAAGAGGAGTGTAACTAACCTGCAGATCACCTGAACAACTCTCTAAAGGCTATTTAGAATGTTGCACAAATCGCTAATGTCATCCAACAAACATGTAAGTCCGGGCACGTTATTTGTGGTGCTGGCGGCAATGTGTTGGGGACTTGCAGGTGGAATTGGTGGCATCCTCACAGCAGAAGGCTGGAGCTCGTTAGTGGTGTCTTTCTACCGTGGATTGATAGGACTGTTGTTCGTTCTGATCTGGCTAGCGTTGCGACCGCATAACAGTGGATTAGCAAATTGGCGATTATGGGGTTGGTCGATTCTTGCTGGGGTGGGCGTCGCTGGCAACTTCGCTTTTTATTTCAGGAGCATTGCCGAGGGAAGCGTTGCGGTTGCTGTAACGCTGATGTATTGCGCCCCCGTGTTCGTCTTTCTCGTTTCTTTTGCACTCAAACTTGAAAGGCCTTCTTTGTTCAAATGGTTCGCTATAGCAATGGTCATTATGGGGATCATGTTACTGATGGGGTTATATGACATTGATAAAGATGACGTCACCCTTGTTGCCGCTGGAGCCGGCCTACTCTCCGGCCTTTCCTATGCGATATTCATTTTTGGTTTCAAGTATGCAACTCCACACGGTAGCCCACAGGCGATTCTCGTTATAGCGTTTGGAGTTCTGATCAGCATTCTTATCTGGTTTATAGATATTGAACAGACAGTGTCAGTATTGAGCTCACCGAATTGGTTCCTGTTTGTGTTGTTGGGAGTGCTTGGCGCAGGGATATCATTCATTCTCTATATCGTTGGACTGAAATACACCGCGCCGACGTTGGTAGCTATTGTGGCAATGGTCGAACCGGTAACAGCATCTCTATTCGGGATAGTAGTTTTAGATGAAAACTTATCTGTACTACAGTTTTTCGGTATGGGACTGATAATTGTGACTGTTACAGTGCTGAGCAGATATACAAGCTCGCAGAATGAGCCATCTGAAACAGGCTAGCAGCCAACTTAATTTAAACTCACATTTACGTTAAAACAGAAAAGAGATGGCGGGTTTATTAAGGACTTTGAATTTGTTTGGGCCTTTGAAATTAGAGGTGATAACACCAGGCCGTTACCAGCAATCGGCGTCAGAACATCTCTACTTTCCAAGCTTCACCTCCGGTTGGGGAATGGTTTGCTCGCCGGAATTTAATAGGGATATTAGTTGTGCATTGGGGCGTTCTCAATCAGAGAAACTAGCTATCCCAAAAGGTCAAAGGAATAGATTGTAGTAATCTGGTGCTAACACTACACGTCTTTTGGGTGAAAAATGAATCGACAGCTTGGCAAAAAAGCTATTATTTCGCAGGTCCTATTGTGTATTGCTATAGCAAGTATTGGTTGGTATTTAGCTTTATCCAATCAAACCTTGTGCGGTGCCAGCACTGAAGACGCTATGGTGATGCTTTCCATTGGTTTGGGGCTGGGGTGTGTACCGTTTATTCCCGGTACAACAGGCGCTCTTGGGGGCGTTATACTCAGTATATTGATTAGCCGACTTAGCATCACAAAACAGTTGATAGTTGTTTTTTTGCTGATTGTTGTCGCTATTCCAATAAGTGAAAATGGTGAAAGATTTTTTGCTAGCAAAGATGCCTCAGTTATTGTGGCAGATGAACTGCTTACCTTTCCGTTGGCAACTATTGGTCTTCCGGTTCATCAATATCCAGTCATGCTGACCGGAATTTTTATCACCAATCGGATTGTTGACTGGACCAAACCTCCACCGGCACGGGCAGCTGAATCTATCCCCGGAGGCGTGGGGATTGTGCTGGATGATGTAGTGGTTTCCTTGTGGACACTGCTGATTTTTAGTATTGGTTGGCGGTGGTATCGTCGACAATAGAAAAAATCTGGTTCAAAACGTATTTCTTTTCACGAATAATTAGATTAAAAAGACATATAATTGGACTAGATTTGTTGAGCTTATATGGCGACCATTGCTGATTTTGTATGAGTAAAAAACGCAAGAAAATAAAAAATGAATCGATAGTAGATAGCGATAATGTCTTGCTAAAGCCAGCAGGAAAGGTGCTGGCAGAGCTGATTCTGGAAAAAGAAGCGGCGTTTCTTGCTTCCTGGATGCATTTTAAAACGGCAGAAAATGATCCGGATGCATTACATAATATGCGTGTTGATCTGCGACGGTTACGGGTGTGGGTAAAGCTGACACGCGATGAAGTGAAAACCAATCAAAAAGCTAATAAACAGCTCAAGGCCCTGGCAAAAGCGAGTAACCCCGTACGAGATCATGAAGTGATGCTTAGTTGGTTAGCTTTGGCAAAAAATCAGATTGGAGAGTTGCCCGCCCTCGATAACCTGATTGAATATGGCAAACAGGCTTATCAACAACAGTCAACGCAACTGATTTTTTCTACAAAGCAGTCACTCGTACCAGAGCCCGAACAAAAAATGAGTGTTGGTTTAGAGCAATGGCTTGAAAAAACCGTGCAGCAGCGTATTGAGTTGATTGATCAACTTTTACATGCGGGGATGGGGGAAGCTCACCTCGCGCGAATTGAAATCAAATATTTACGCTATCTGCTCGAACCCTTCAGCAGTAGCGTTAAAAACTCAAAAGAGCTGGTAAGTTGGTGTAAAGAGGTACAAGAAATATTGGGTGATTTTCACGATTTGCAGGTTTTTCGAAGCCACCTGCCGGATTTTGCTCGCTGGGTCATCGACCATGAGTTGGTAGAAGTGGCTTTATCATCTGGAAAACAGAGCAGAGCTATTACAAAGGTTTTTGCGAATGCTCGCGAATCAATAATTGCGCTGTCCGGCTGGCAGGATCAGGAGCTCTCTCGTCAATGGTTTAACTGGCTGGACCGGCGGGATAATTACCTACTTCTGCTACAAACGCTTCGAAAAAATCAAAATTCAACCCTCCTGGTTTGAGCTTTAAAAATGTGTTCAATAAAGTTTTTAATGTAACTCATCAAGATTAGCCTGGATCTGAGTTCAGGCAATTTCCGATAAAAATAGTAATTCACTTGATTATCAAAATAGATTTGCTAGGAGAAAACCATGGATCCCTTACCTGAACAAAGCGGCAGTTGCCTTTGTGGTTCTGTAAAAATCAGCGCAAAACCTAAAAGTAATCATGTGGGGGCCTGTCATTGTGATATGTGCCGGAAATGGGGTGGTGGTCCACTGTTAGTGACTGAATGTGAAGACGATGTGCGTTTTGAAAGTGACAGGGATATCGGCGTTTACAGTTCATCCGACTGGGCTGAGCGGGGCTTTTGTCAGCAATGTGGAACCCATCTGTTTTACCGCTTCAAGCAGGGTGGTTTTTATGCCATTCCGGTAGGATTGTTTGACGAAAAACAGCAATGGCAATTGGCCGAACAGGTCTTTATCGATAACAAACCCGGTTATTACTCGTTTGCCGAAAAAACCAGAAATCTCACCGAAGCAGAGATTATTGCTCAGTTCGGTGGCAACTGACGAAGCAATAATCCTCGGCTTTTATAAGACAATCATTTGTTCTGACGTCGGTAAAATGCTCAAACAGCTTTTCCGCTGACATCACATCTTGGTTTAATCATGCTAGATTTCGTCTACGGCTTCGACGCATTCTGGTAAGGTCTGACCACCATCAATAACCATTTGCTGGCCGGTGATATAGGCTGCTTCATCTGAAGCAAAAAACAATGCCGCATTGGCGATATCTTCTACAGCACCAAGTCGTTTTAATGGAATCGCAGCAGCCATGCTGTTGAGATAATCTTCACCCAGACTGGCCAGACCTTCCGTGACAATATTGCCCGGCATTACGGCATTAATGGTGGTGTTATAACGTGCCAATTCCATCGCAGCGGTTTTCATAAAACCAAGTTGTCCCGCTTTGGTCGCCCCATAATGGGCCCATCCGGGGTAGCCGGTAATGGGACCTGTAATGGATGACGTGACCACGACACGACCTTTACCAAGCTTTTCAAATTGTGGAATACAGGCTTTGACACACAGAAAGGTGCTTTTCAAATTAGTCGACATGATGTCATCCCACTCTTCGGGGGAGAGATCGACAATTTTCTTTTGCGGGAAAGTGCCCGCATTAGCGCACAGAATATCCACGGGTCCAAATGTGTTTTCGGTATGGTCAACCAGTGCCTGAACCTGCTCCCAGTTTGAGACATCACATAAATAATATTCAGCGGTGCCTCCAGCTGTTTTAATTTCTTCGATAGCCTCTTTTGCTGCACTTTCGCCCCGGGCGGCAATCATCACTTTGGCTCCCTGCTTAGCAAATACACTCGCAATACCTTTACCAATCCCTTTCGAGCCACCTGTAACAATAACCGTCTTGCCTTGAATGGATGTGAGCATGTAATACCTCCAGAAGTTGAGTTCATTAGTTAACCGTATTTTTAGCATAAATCTTTTTCTTTGCAACTAAAATATTGCAAGTCGGACATTTTGGCGTTATAAATTATTTCACCACTGTTTATCTGGGTTTAAGTTATGACCGGTTTATATAACGACGATTATCTGCAGCAGTTGACTGGTGAGGTTGAAAAATTACTGGGGCATTGGAATATCAATGAAACCGCCAATATCTCACTGCTAACGGTTTCTGAGAATGCCACCTTTATGGTGACCGATGAAGAAAATAATCAACGCTTCATTATTCGTGTACATCGCCCTGAATATCATTCCAAAAATGAAATTCTTTCCGAATTACGCTGGATTCAATCGCTTCGTGAGCAAGCGCTGCTTAACACACCGGAACCGTTAACCCGCCATGATGGTTCAATGGTGGCTTCATTCAGTGATGATGGCGTGGAACGTTACGTGGTGGCTTTCGAGTTTATGCCGGGTAAACAACCGAATGAGGATGAATCACTGATAGAGGGTTTTGAGATATTGGGTGCAACCTCGGCGAGATTGCATCAACAGGCAAGACAATGGTCATTACCGGAAGGTTTTACCCGTAAAAAATGGAATTTTGACAGCGCTTTTGGAGCAAATCCTTTATGGGGAGACTGGCGTGATGCACCGGGGCTGGATCCAGCAGGCCAGGCAATATTAGAGCAGTTATGTGAAATATTGGAAGCAAAATTAAATCACTATGGTGAAAGCCCTGATCGCTTTGGTTTGGTGCACGCTGATCTGCGATTAGCGAATTTGCTGGTCGATGATAAACAGTTAAGTGTGATTGATTTTGATGACTGCGGATTTAGCTGGTTTATCTATGATTTTGCCTCTGCCGTGTCCTTTTTGGAAACCTCTCCTTTATTGCCAGAGTTGGAACGTGCATGGGTGCGTGGTTATAAATCGATAGCGCCGTTATCTGCTGAAGATGAAGCGATGATTTCAACGTTTGTAATGTTTCGGAGATTGTTGCTGACCGCCTGGGTGGCAAGTCACCCTGAAACAGAAACCGCTGCTGAAGCCGGTTTTGAACAATTCACCTTCGGCACTATTGAACTGGCAAAAAAATATCTGCAGCAACAGGCTGAAGAAAGTAATGGTTTAACTGAAAAACGTATTCTGGATATGAATGCCTTTGAAGCCAATCAGGGCGAACATCAGCAAAATGTGACACGACGTTTAAATAATCTGGGTGCTGCCTCAGTGTTGTTTTATCAGGAGCCTATTGAAATGGTTTCGGCACAAGGTGCCTGGATGCAGGCAGCAGATGGCAAACGTTATCTCGATTTTTACAATAATGTACCTTGTCTGGGACATTGTCATCCCAATGTGGTTGAGGCGGTGACAAAGCAAATCGCCAAATTAAATGTGCATACACGTTATCTGGTTTCAGTAGTCGATGATTATCTTGAATCGTTAAAGGCCACTTTGCCTGATTCGATTACTAATATTGTAATGACCTGCTCGGGCAGTGAGGCCAATGATCTGGCGATGCGTCTGGCAAAACAGGCTTCCGGTGGCGAGGGTTTTATTGTCACTGAAGATGCCTATCACGGGAATACCAGTTTGGTCACTGAGGTGTCACCATCAATTATCAAACAGGGCAAGTTGCCGGATCATGTTGTGGCAATACCGGCCCCATCTTTTGAGGTATATGGTGACGATATTGAAGCCGGCTTTGCTGCAAAAGTCGCTGAGGCCATTGAGCTTTTAGAGGAACGAGGATTTAGCGTCGCGGCTTTATTAGTCGATACCATTTTTTCATCAGACGGTATCTATACCGAGCCCAGAGGTTTTCTAAAAAAAGCCGTGGATGTAGTGCATAACGCTGGTGGCGTATTTATCGCAGATGAAGTGCAGCCTGGGTTTGCCCGATTAGGTGAGGCATTCTGGGGCTTTGATTTCCACGGGATAACACCAGATATTGTGACAATGGGAAAGCCGATGGGTAATGGATTTCCAATGGCGGCAGTCGCAACAAAATCAGATTATCTGGACAGGTTTTGTGCTGATGTCGGTTATTTCAATACCTTTGGTGGTAATCCCGTTGCCGCTGCTGCCGGACAGGCTGTTCTAGATACTATCAAACAAGAGAACTTGCAGGAAAATGCCCGGGAAATGGGGCTATATTTAAAAACTCAGTTGAACTCAATTGCTAAACAATCCGCTTTCGTTACCGAGGTGAGAGGGCAGGGACTGTTTCTGGGAATCGATATTGGCCAACGAGATAAGAAACACCTTCCCGATCCTATTAAAACCAAACAGGTGATTAATGATTTAAAAGCGGCTGGTGTTTTGATTGGAGCTGCAGGACGGTTTGGTGCCACCTTGAAACTACGGCCGTTATTAACACTGACGCAATCCGAAGCCGATTTCTTTTTGGACGCGTTTTCCCAGCAGGTTCAATATACGTAAGTAACAGCAATTATTGGAGCGGCGCTTCAGTAATCTGCACCTTTTCACTGGATAAAGCTTTTTTAAGTGGCCCACTGGGTTTTTGATCAGTGATTAAATGGTCAATTTCATTCCACTTTGCATAGCGTGCTGTTGCCATGCGATCGAATTTGCTGTGATCAGCCACAATCATGTTGTGACTGCTTTGCCGAATCATCTGTTGATAGACATCTGCTGCATCAACTAACGCATCTGTTGGTCCGGTAGGTGCCAGACCACTGGCCCCCAAAATCGCCCAGTCGGCAGTGTAATTTGCCAGAAACTGACAAGTCACCGAACCGTGGGTAGCACCTTCTTCGGCATGATAAACACCTGGCGCCATGATCACCTTAATTGTTGGATTAAATGACAGCACCGTAGCCACCCCAAAAGAATGGGTAATAACCGTAATATTGCTCATCTCATAAGCAATACGTTTGGCAACTTCAACCGTGGTTACTCCTGAACCTATCATTAAAACCTTGGCATCTTTCAGTAGTGGAGCCGCTTTTTTTCCAATGGCAGCCCGTTCAGCAAGGTTGGCTTTATGCCGTTCATTGAGTACCGGTTCAACCGCCTGACGCAATAACGCACCACCGTATGTACGGCTGATCAGGTTTTGTTCTGCCAGTTCTTCGAGATCACGCCGAATGGTTTCTGTAGTCACGTTTAATGTCGAGGCTAATTCACTAACGCGCATTGATGGATGAATTGTCAGTTCATCAATAATTGACTTATGGCGGGCAGCTTTTTTTCGTGACATGTCTGGTACTCATTATTTATGGCTGAAAGGTACCATATCCGTCAGTGATTTCGCACATTCATCCTGCAGCAATAGCCGTTATTTGCGAAGCTCTCATGCACAATAAACGCCCTTATCTAATGCGATGTAGCAGAAACAAAAAACTGACCGGCTATCATTAGAATGCAGAGAATGGCGCCAGCATAGGGCACAATTAAAGGAACGCTGAAACCAACAGGAGTTGTCGTGTTTCTTTTAAGACGAATAAGTGCGAAATTAGATAAAGCAAATACTATCAGGATAATGAAGGATGTGGCTTGTGCTAATTTTTCGGTTGGCAAAAGCGTTACCAATAAAATAATTATAAAAACAATAAGTAACGTGGCTGTTAATGGTGTATGGGTACGCCGGTTTATTCGTGACAGCCACTTGGGAACCCCATTAAGATGCCTGCCCATATCATGAAGGACTCTTGAAGCCATTACGATCTGAGCCAGGGCACCATTAACAATAATAAACAATGAAAGTGCGCCCAAAATATTTCCTGAGTAACCTTCAGCTTTCATGACATCAACCAAGGGTGCTTTAGAATCAGCAAGTGCTTCAGCAGATAAGGTCAGTACTGCGCCCATCGAGACGGTAATATAAAAGAATAAAGAGACAATCAAGGCAAACAAAATGGCCAAAGGCATAGCTTTACTGACATTTTTGGCTTCTTCCGAGACGTGAACAATGTCTTCAAAACCTATATAGGCATAAAAAGCGAGAAAAGCCCCCAGAACAATGCCACTCAAAGCAGAGCTGCTGGATAAAGGTTGTGCTTCAGAAAGTCGACCTGGCAATTCTGAAAAATTACCAGCAGTTACCATCAGTATGATGATTAACCCCGACACACCTGCAACAGTGGTGATGCCCATAAACCATGCTGTTCCTTTCATGCCAACAGCCGCAATACTGCCCAGCAACAGAACCAGGCCAATCATCAGTGGAAGATCCGGCCAGGAGAGAAAAATCTGAAAATATCCCGCAAAACCTGTAGTGATAGTGGCTGCTGAAACAATCCCAGTGGCGGCAATCATCCAGCCTGTAATTATTGAAAGCCATCTGCAGCCGAAAGCCTCGCTTACATAGGCAACCGGACCACCACTTCTGGGTAGCCGAACAGCCAGTTCAGCAAAGGAAAAGGCAGTAAACGCCGCCACTATGGATGCAAGTAAAAAAGTGAGCGGGGCATAGATTCCGGCTTCACCGGCAATCTCGCCTATCAATACATAAATTCCAGCGCCCAGGATGGTTCCCAGACCATATAAAGCCAGAAGCGGGGCAGGTACGGATCGCTTTAGTTCTGCATCAGTGATTTTGTTCATCTAATCGTCTTCCAACAAGGAATGATTTGAGTCTGCGTTTGATAGGCAGATGTCATCAATGCGTTTATGGATGTTCAAGAACCTATCATGAGTAAAACCGCTTAGCCAAATGGCTAAAAATCAATAAATGATATTTTCCTGTGATCTATTATGTTTTGTTCCGTATTCATAGGTAGTGACGGAGGTTTATTCTGCAGGTTCTTTACTGGCTAATTGCCCAACTTGAAAATAAAAAAGCGAAACCTTTATGAGTGAGAGAGATAAGGCCTTTTTTGATAGAGCGGATGCATTTATCAAACTGGCTAATGAGCAAATGGAGAAAAGCATAGAGGCCGGTGAAGTTAGTGCATCATTTATGTATGGATTGGCCAGATATAGTGCTTGGTTTAGTGCCTCTGGTTGGAGAACTGCCATGGATATGGCAGATGCACGAGATGAAACCGTCGATTTTTTTGTTAATGAATACCGGCGGATGTTGGAATTAAATATGGATGACTATATTCAGAATTTCAACAATTACGTTCAGGCCTCTGAACAACTGCAAAACAAAGGGTAAGCTTTTGCTTACCCTTTCTTATTCTGACACAGCCTTTGAGTCAGTTTTCATTATGGCTTTTACAACCGTTTAACGGTCTGTAGTCATAACTGATTTATATCCCATCTCGTTTTTTTATGCACTAATTAGCAACACAGCATTCAGGAAAGCCGGGCAGGTTTCAGTTACTTTAAAACGTTGAGTTTCTCGGCTCGGCCTTTTTAGATGAATTCTCACTGTTATCAAAATCGTTGTAGTATTCAGTTTTATTCACACGATCATTTCAAAGATGATTTATCTTGTTTCTGGGTGAATAACGTAAGGTCTGACCATGAAAATATATTTATCATTTTTCACTGCATTGATTTTACTCAGTGGTTGTAACGCTGGTGAGCCGATAATGGTTTATGAGAGCCGCAATGCACAGCAATGTGAAACCACTGGAATCACACCTGCCGACAGCGCAGCGAAATTAGCAGCAGAAAATATTGAGGTGACTGAAACACATTGTGGTCGAAGAACCGGTGTCGCCTATCCAGCAGCTTGTGGGATGGGGACAGGTACTATCCTGATTCATCAGATAGCTGAGGCAGATCTGGTTACGGCGAGAAATATTGGCTTCCAGGAAGTATCTGAACTGGTAGATCTCGACGCTGCCACTGGCTATGAATTCGTTGGTTGTGAGGATAAATAAGGCCAACCGGGCATTATTTATCAGGCTTTGTCGGGTGAATGGCGAAAGCGTATAACGATTTAAATGAGTAGCATGGAATTGATTGTTTTGGTCAGCAACTAAAAAGTTAATCGATGCCAAATCGAAATTCACTTACATTTTATCTTTTATTGTTACTCATTCTTTTTGTGGTGGGAGTCGGCTTGCTGACAAAGTTTGAAGAGGCGCCTGATTCAGATTTGGAGCCATCTGTTGAAGATAAAACTACATCAGAGGTGATTGAGCAGCCGACACCGATGCCGAATATTTATATCGATCAGATTATTACACCTGCTACCGCTGAAAACCGCAGGGAGTTGTATGCCGATTTGCTGACTATCTGCCAGGAAGAGGACGTTTCGATCCAGGCTCTGACCGAAACTGAAATGTCACAACTTGGCACCATTCGACTGCAACGCTGGATTGATGAAAACAGAACGGCCTACCGGCTGGAATCTTGGGATTTTCAGTTGGAAGAACCACAACAGCAACCGCATTGCCACTTTCAGCTGATCAGTAGTGGTCGTCATGTCATGATAGATGCGGAGGGACTGACAGGGATCAATCTGAATGATAATCAGCCTTATGATATTGCACCACTAACCAACATGGATGCCAGTTTGTTATTACGCTCTCCAGCGCGACAAGACAAAATGTCGACCGGTCTGCTGAGAGAAGTCGCTGATCAGCCATGTGTTGAATCCAACATTGCTGATTATGAAGAGGCGGTAGTATGCACATGGACTGGAGGTGTCGAATGGGGTTTTGAGCCGCATTCAGATGGTATCAAGTCGGTGTCAGATACGCATCACTATGCCTTATTCAGATCGCTTGTTCTGCAGCAGGTTCCGGCTGGGAATGCGTTGGATAAAATCAGCACGATTACTTTCAACATTGGGGAAAAACTTGATGAGGCGGCAATGCAACCCGCCCCTGCAACCGCATTGCCTGCTGAGCAACCGTAACCCTTAATCTTTCGGCTGTTAACACTGTTTTAATATGGCGATGCCAAAATGCAACGATTTTGTCGCATTGGCGTAATTGAGTTATTTGAGTGCTGTTTTATGTTTAAATGCAGTCGGTTTCAAACCTTGTCGAAAAATTACACTCTATAACGACTATGTCTTTACAAAACGTAGTGAAGGAAACGCAAGTGATGGAAAATCACATCATTGATGTGCGCAATTTGAGTAAAAAATATCCTTCCGGATTTCATGCTTTAAAGCAGGTCAATCTACAAATAAAACGTGGTGAGATATTTGCCCTGTTAGGCCCAAATGGCGCAGGTAAAACCACTCTTATCAGCATTATTTGTGGCCTGGTCAATGTGGACGAAGGGCAGGTAGTGGTTGGCGGTTATGATGTGGTCAAACAATATCGACAGGCACGTAAACAAATTGGCTTGGTACCGCAGGAACTGGCAATTGATGTGTTTGCCTTTGTCTGGAATACCATGGTGTTCAGCCGTGGCGTGTTTGGTAAACCGCGTGATGATGCGTATCTGGAAGAAATTCTCAAGGCATTGTCTTTATGGGATAAACGCCATGCCAAAATTCAATTTCTTTCCGGCGGCATGAAACGTCGAGTGTTGATTGCCAAAGCCCTGGCACATGAGCCGGAAGTATTGTTTCTGGATGAGCCCACCGCTGGTGTCGATGTGGAGTTACGCCGTGATATGTGGCGTCTGGTGGAAAAGTTACGCCAGAGAGGCACCACTATTATCCTCACTACGCATTATATTGAAGAAGCTGAAGAAATTGCCGATCGCATTGGCATCATTAATCATGGTGAAATTCTGCTGGTGGAAAACAAGCAGGATTTAATGAAAAAACTCGGACGCAAGCAACTTATCCTGCAATTACAGCACCCGATTACACAGCTGCCGGATGAGCTCAACGGCTTCGTTCTGCAGCTCGGTGAGAATGGAAAAACACTCACTTATGACTATGTTGATAATCAACCGACCAATCATGTGACTGAGGTACTGGCGGCTATTCATCGTTCAGGGATTGAGCTAAGTGATGTACAGACCAAACAAAGTACACTGGAACAGATTTTTGTCAGTCTGGTGGAGGATGCACGATGAACTGGTATGCCATTAAAGCCATTTATTTATCCGAACTTCATCGCAGCTGGCGTACCCCGTTGCAAAGTATTGCCTCACCGGTTTTGTCTACCTCGCTTTATTTTATTGTATTTGGTTCTGCGATTGGTTCGGCGATGACTGAAATTGGTGGCGTCAGTTATGGTGCCTTTATTATTCCGGGGTTAATCATGTTGATGGTGTTAACCGAATCTACGTCTAACGCTTCATTTGGCATTTATATGCCCAAGTGGTCCGGCGCTATATATGAAGTCTTATCCGCACCGGTTTCAGCTTTTGAGATTGTAGTGGGGTATGTCGGGGCGGCAGCCACCAAATCGATTATTCTGGCAATGTTGATTTTGCTCACTGCCAAATTATTTGTGGATTACTCAATTCTGCATCCGCTGTGGATGATGCTATTTCTGGTATTGACCTGCGTTACCTTCAGTATGTTGGGCTTTATCCTGGGCGTTGTGGCTGATGGTTTTGAAAAATTACAGGTTATCCCATTGATGGTGGTCACCCCGCTGGCCTTTCTGGGAGGTACATTTTATTCAATCAGCATGTTGCCTGAATTCTGGCAGAAAGTGACTTTGTTCAATCCTGTGGTCTATCTGGTCAGCGGTTTTCGCTGGAGTTTTTATGGCACGGCAGATGTAAGCATGACGTTGAGCCTGGTGATGATTTCCACTTTTCTGATTATGTTTATGCTATTTATCTGGTGGATATTTAAAACCGGCTACAAGGTGAAAGTCTGATAGATGGTTTAAATCCATTTCATGCCAGCCATGTGAATTAGCTTAAAGAGACTTTACCTACTGCCATAATTGTTCCAGATGTTTGAAATGCCATTTTGAGGGATCTTCAGGGCCCTCTATGGTTTCCTTGCAACTGGGCAGAGCGAGATCGATGACCTGTATTTGAATTGGCGCTTTTGAACGTAATGAAAAAAATACTTTTACTTTGGGTTTTACCAGAGATGTCACACCGGGCTCAATCACTACGGCCAACCGCTGCGAGGTCAAACGAACTAATGAGCCAACCGGATAGATACCAACCATTTTTACAAAGGCATTGAACAGTTGCTTATCAAAGTGGCCTTCCCATTGAGCCATTTCGCGAATGGTTCCAGCAGGATCCCAAGCTTGTTTATAAGCGCGTTCAGAGGTAACGGCATCATAGACATCACAAATGGCAGCCATTCGCGATAAAAGCGATATTTCATCACCTTGTAAACGGTTCGGGTAGCCCAAACCGTTTATTTTTTCGTGATGATGTAAAGCGATATCGACGACCTCTGGCGCTGCACCTGAGTTTTCCAATAGCTTGGCACCGGCAGCTGGATGCTTTTTCATGATGTTGTATTCTGAGTCAGAAAGCTTTCCAGGTTTGTTTAGTACTTCCAAGGGCATAAGGGATTTACCAAGGTCGTGCATTAATCCACCTACACCAGCTAACTTAACCTGCTCTTCATCCATGTTAAGTTGGCGAGCCAACGATATCATCAATGCACAAACAGCCAATGAATGCATGTATGTATAGTCATCGTGAGTTTTCAGTCGAGCCACACTGAGTATGGCCGCTGAGTTTTGCTGTACCATCAAATCAATTTCATTCACTAGCGGTAAAGTTGTTTGCGGATCAATTGCTTTGCCGAGCCGCGCATCTTTATACATAGCTAAAACCTGTGGCTTCGCATCATTAAAGAGTCTACGTGCGCGACTGATATCTTCTTCCATTGAAGTTTCAACGACGGATGGTTTTTCAGTGGTTTTCTGAGTAACCTCGAGCGTGTCTGAGGATTCTTCAGTTGTATGTTGTGAGGATGGTGTTAAATAGTCTGATTTTTGAAAAGATTCGCCTTTTTCCTCGTCGATCCAGACATCTTTAATGCCTGCTTGAAGAATGCTTTTAACATCTTCGGGATCAGTTAATAAAAAACTGCTGCGTAAAAACGGATGCTTTAACCATGAACCACCCAGCTTATGTATATACATGCCCAGTCGGAGCTCAGTTGAGGCTATGCGTTGAGTCAAAATTTAATACCTTATTTTGTGTTCATTTTTGGGCACATTGTATATAGCTTGTATGTGAAAAAAATGTGTTTCAGCACAAAATTTGTGGTTTTAGCTGTAATTTCAGGAAAATCCTTGGCGACATTATTCGGTATCCTGTGACACGGACACCAATCAGTGATATTAGTGGCGTCACTCAGAATTTTTTCCAGCGCATTGTGAATTGAATATTTAAGATGTTGTCGTTGTAGACTGAAATAAGCAGTATACAAAGTTAGAATATACGCAGAGAAATGATGGTGCTACTTTTGGTGCGGTCAATATTGGGCAGTTTTATCTATTTGACCAAGACTCAAGCAGATATTTATTGATAAACAGTCTGAATCATGCAAAGTTCTATTAATACAAAAATTATGTAATGACAAAAAATAACAATATATATCAATTACAAATGGATAGAGAGATGCAAGAAGATAATCAGCACATACAAACGGAACTGGACAATCTCTTAAACCAGTCGATCTTGGAAGGATTTGTAGAAGTTCCTATCCTGCCGGAAATCGCAAATAAAGCTTTTATGCTGGCCAATGATAAAGAATCAGATGCTAGTCAACTGGCCCAGTTGATTCAAAGTGATCCATCACTGGCAGGTCACGTGATGCGTATTGCCAATTCGGCAGCTTATACGCCGATGGCCAATCTGACTTCGCTGCAACAGGCGATTGCCAGGTTGGGTATGGTGACTGTCAGTGAAATTGCTATGAGCGCTGTACTCAATGCAAAATTATTTAATACCCCGGGCTATGAGGACTATGCAGACGCCATTTGGCAGCAGTCGCTGGCGACATCACTCTGGGCTAAGGAGGTTGCCAGCCACTGTAACGTGAATGTTGAAGTGGCTTTTTTGGCAGGATTGATTCATTCAATTGGTCGCCCAGCCGTACTTCAAACTCTGATTGATATCGCCGAGCAACAAACTTTGCCCTTGAATGATGAAATTGTTCATCAGCTGGAAGATAAATACTGGCTGGCTGTTTCGCAGATGATCGTTATTCGCTGGTGTATGCCGGTACTGGTTATTGAAACAATTCAGCATCTTGAAACACCATCGGCTGATAGGGAAGCAGGTCAATTAGCGGCAGTGGTCAACATGGCCAGGTATGCTGCTAATGCGATGCTGAATGATGAGTTGGCAGATGATTTTCCTGAGGCAGCCATCGCTATTGTTGAATTCGAATCAGCAGATACCCAGAAACTATTAACTAAGAAGGAACAGATCAGCGAACGACTCACACAGCTGATGGCTTAGTTATCGTCGTGTTTCAGATAGTCGTTTTTTAACTTCACATAATTCTGGCAAGCATAGTGAAAATAATTTAGTTCGTCCTCGGTTAGCGGTCGAACTTGTTTAACCGGCGAACCCAGATATAGATAACCGGATACCAGTTTTTTTCCCGGTGGCACTAAAGATCCGGCACCGATAACTACTTTATCTTCCACCACAACACCATCTAAAAGGGTCGACGACATACCCACCAATACCTGATTACCAATTGTGCAGCCATGCAGCATCACCATATGGCCTATGGTGACATCGTTGCCGATAATAAGTGGATTACCATTGGGATTAAACTCACTGGCATGGGTAATATGCAGACAGGAATTATCCTGAATGCTACTACGGGCACCTATCCTGATACGATGCATATCACCACGAATTGACACCAACGGCCAGACGGAGCTGTCATCGCCAATTTCAATATCGCCAATCAGAGAAGCCGTATCATCAATCCATACCCGTTGACCAAGTTTGGGACTGTTGCCTCGAAACGCTTTGATAACCATTAGACTAACTCAGCAGCGTTATACCGCATAACGCCAATAACGCGACATTAGCCAACAGCCCAATCATGAAAAACCAGGTTCTGGGACTGGGGTTTTGTTCTGTAGCAATTGCGTAATAAAGGACCATGTGAAGAATACGGGCGATGGCAAATACCCAGACGAAAATACCTGTCCAAAAGCTATTGGCTCCAATAAGAACCGCCATGAAGATCGTACCGAGCATCAGTGGCAGATTTTCCAGTGAGTTCATAAAGGTACGATGTGCTCGGAACACAAAGGATTCATGGCTGAGGTTTTCCGGAATTTTGCCTGGAATAGCACCAGCTTGGGAAGCTTTGGTCTTACTGGCAACAAACCATTGAATCAGTAACGTGAGCAAAATGATAAACAAGCCGAGAAAAGTCAGATAATAAATAATTCCCATAGTCATTCTTTGCCTCGTAATTTGGTGTTAATTTAATTTGCTCTGGTTGCTATACCGACGTTTTAACAATCGCCCACTCGTTCGCCCTGATATTCGGTATTCATTTTCATCGGTCCAAGTGGCGTGTTCATATCGCTGCTCATTTTGCCCTCCAGACGATTTCCATGAAAGGTGGCATAGCCTTCAAACAGTGTTGTCATGCCTTCAATATTGCAGGATGCTGCATAATCTACCCGGTCAGTTTTGATATCTGCCTTTGTCACGTTGCAACTTTCGTGAAGGTTCATCGCCCCCATGCCTTCATCCAGTTTCGCCTGTGTAAGACATTCCTGATTGTTGATAGTTTGGGCTGGCATATTCATTGGCCCCTCAATGTTAGTGGTGCTGGTATAGCTCCACAGACCCGGCTGCAAATTCGGGGTCTCTGCAAAAAGCGGTGCTGAGAGAAACGTTAAACTGGCGAAGATACTGTAAAGAAAAATAGAATTTTTCAAAGTCTGGCTCCCTTGTTAGTTACATGCTTGACCATGATCATCTTATGGTGCCACATAAAAGAATCTTGCCTGTGACCAAGTTATAGCGCAATAGCCGCGGTAATTTTACGACCGATATTTATGTTTGGATCATAACGACATAGCTGTTACAGTTAATTTAAGTGCATCAATCTGGTGATTAACACTGTGTAGTTATCCCGAGATACGCGGATAATTCTCTGCCGCACTACTCTCCAACACTTTTCCGATGAATGTTATGGTATTAATCCGTTCATTCAGTTTGATTAATTTAATCAAACAGGAACCTGCAAAAACAAACTTGTTCGGCAGCTTATCCCCCGTGTTACTCGCTCAGGCTTTTATCTCATACCACGTTTGGAAAGGAGGTAAGCATTATGGCTTCTACAGATCGTTTATCCGATTATCAGCATTCTCGACATCAAATGGTTCGCAACCAGTTAATGAGCAGAAATCTGAAATCAGAAACAGTGCTTGAAGCGATGAGAACAGTTCCACGAGAGAAATTTCTTTCAGAGGATATGTGGGAATTTGCTTACGAGGATTCGGCCTTACCACTGATTGAAGGTCAGACTATATCCCAACCGTATATTGTCGGTCTAATGGTCGAAGCACTCAATCTGAAAGGTGGAGAAAAGGTACTGGAAATAGGTGCCGGGAGCGGTTATGCAGCGGCAATTATCGCCCAAATAGCTGATCAGGTATATGGTATTGAGCGAATCACGGCACTCGCCGAGCGTTCTAAAATGGTTCTGGATAATCTGGGCTATCATAATATTGAAATTATGAGTGGGGATGGCACACTCGGCTATGCCCAGCAAGCGCCTTATGATGCCATTCTGGTCTCGGCAGGCGGACCTGAAATTCCTTCTACCTTAAAACAACAGCTAAAAATTGGTGGTCGTCTGGTGATTCCGATCGGCAATCGTCATTATCAACGGTTACTTCAGGTAACCCGGATAGATGGAGACCAGTTTGATGAGGAGATCATCACCCGAGTGCACTTTGTGCCCTTGTTGGGCGAGGAGGGCTGGCACGAACAATCAGATAGCCACAGCATTTCAATAGAAAACTCCTTCTCATCCAGTAAATCACAGCAATATGCGGAGCAGAATAAATCGGCAGACACCGCAACTTTGATGGCCGAAGCAGCACAGCCAATTGATTCAATTGAAACGGTTGACCTCACCCCGTTACTTGACCGAATTGGTGATGCACGTGTCGTGCTATTAGGTGAGGCAACCCATGGCACTTCTGAATTTTACCGTTTTCGAGCCAGACTCACACAGGAGTTGATTGAAAATAAAGGTTTTAACATGGTTGCGGTTGAAGCTGACTGGCCAGATGCCGCACGCATTGATCAATATGTTCGAGAACTGACTACGCCACCTTCTGAATGGCGTGCTTTTACCCGTTTTCCGACCTGGATGTGGCGTAATAAGGAGATGCAGGAGTTTGTCGAATGGTTACGTCGACATAATGGCATGCAGGCCAGACCCAACTTAAAAGTGGGGTTCTACGGGCTCGATCTCTATAGCATGTTTTCATCAATTAATGAGGTGATTAACTATCTAAAAGACGTTGACCCAGAGGCTGCAGAGATAGCACGTGAACGCTATGGCTGTTTAACGCCATGGCAATCTGATCCGGCAACGTATGGTCGTGCAGCAACTTCGGGAGAATATGAAAGATGTGAAGATTCGGTGGTGGATATGCTGATGGATCTGATGGAAAAACAGGCAGAGTATGTAGCAAACGATGGAGAGAGTTATCTTGATGCAATGCAGAATGCACGGCTGGTTGCCAATGCTGAAGCCTACTATCGTAGTATGTATAAAGGCTATATCACTTCGTGGAATATGCGCGACAGCCATATGTTTGACACTCTTTGCTCACTATTGGATTTTAAGTCGCAAAATACCGATCAACCGGCAAAAATAGTAGTTTGGGAACACAACTCCCATATTGGAGATGCGCGCGCTACCTCAATGTCTGCAAGAGGTGAGCATAATGTAGGGCAATTATGCCGCAGTAAATTTGGTGATGAAGCTTACCTGATCGGTTTTGGTACTCACGCTGGTACTGTAGCTGCTGCTGATAACTGGGGTGAACCAATGCAGGTTAAACTCATTCGTCCTTCAATGGAAGGTAGTTGGGAACGTGTTTGTCATGACACTAAGATTCCTGCCTTTATGCTCGGCATGCGCCAACCCGGCTCCAAAATATTACGCCAACGTTTAGAAGAAGAGCATTCTGAACGTGCAATTGGCGTGATTTACCGTCCTCAAAGCGAGTTAGCCAGCCATTATTTTCAAGCCCGACTCGGTCAACAGTTTGATGAATATATCTGGTTTGATCAGACTAAGGCCATCACGCCACTGAACTTTGAGGCCATGCAAGGGATGCCGGATACTTATCCTTTCGGGTTGTAAAGCAGAATTAACTGCTTCATTACTAATGACCAGCAGAAGGGCAATTTAGTAAACGCTGTGTTTTGAACGATCAAGTCCACACGTTTCTATGCCAGAGAGAATAAACCTCTGCGGCTTCCAGTAAGGAATGTCATGTTCTAAGAACATTCAAAGGAGGGAATATGATTGAATTCGTCACGCCAGCAGCAGAATGGATAGCAGCCATTATTGAAATGTTGGGGGTGTTTATTATTCTGCTACTGACTGTTTATGCGCTCATCTCCGCGGTAGTTCATTTGATGATGAGAAAAAGCCCTACTGAAACGATATATCGTGAGGTGCGGCAACGTCTCGGTCAGGGTATTTTACTCGGGCTGGAGTTTCTGGTGGCGGCAGATATCATTCATACCGTTGCAGTTGAGTTAACCTTCCAAACTGTTGGAGTGTTAGCGATCATCGTTCTGATACGTACCTTTTTAAGCATTGCACTGGAGGTTGAGCTGACTAGTAAGTGGCCTTGGCAGCAAAATGTAAATACCAGGTAATGACTTTAGGACTAATTTATCTTTCATAGCCTCCAGCAGTGGTGGACCTGAATGATAAACAAGGCCTAATGTCTCAAGCTCACTGCTTGCCAGTAATGTCTTGACCAGTAGGTATTTTTAAGGCTGGAAATCATTACACCCCGGGTGGTCGATGCATGTAAAAATTTATGGTCTTCCAGATAAATACCGACATGACGTCCATTACGAAAAAATACCAGATCACCGGAACGTAATTCAGCCCTGGGTATCTTTCGCCCGTTACGAAATTGCTGGTCGGTACTTCTGGGTAAATCAATACCAAACAAATCACGAAAAGTGACTTGTACAAAGGCAGAACAATCGATCCCTGAGCGACTTATGCCTCCCATACGATAAGGTGTGCCGTGCCATTCGTTATGCTGTTGATAAAGCAGCAACATAGCCTGGATTTCATCATAATAATGAGTATCAGTTGCAGGTTGAGAAATGTGCGCGCTCTCTGGTGATTTACTCGAAAATTTGGGAGCCGTTCCACAACCGGAAAGCATGGCCAACATTGGCAAAAATGCTATGCAAAATCGCCAATGTGAGGTTATAAAAAATTTGTAATGTATTTTGGTCATTAACTTTATGGCTTCAAATTCTTAACTATTCAAACAGATTAAAAACCATATAGTTCTATATTTACAGGATATTTTCATGATTTTTGGCAGATTAACTGAAAAAAATGGGGATTTCTGTTGAAAATATGATTAATTCTCTTTCAGTATCATCTGAACTTCTCAAAATAGCTGGCAACTGTGTCAGCTTCACAAGACAAATTTGACTATGTTTAGGCAGAAATTTTAGCGCTGTCATACTTTTGCCATGAACTTTCAGTAGGTTTTAACTACCAACACTCTATCTGTTGCACAGACAAATCTGTTTATATATAAGTGGCTTGAAGGTAATTGAATGACGGATAAATTTGCTGAATTAACGCTGGTAATCATCATAGCCGGAGCAGCGCTTGCCTTATTTTCCAACATGAGTAAGCGATCTTTTTTAAAAGATAATCATTGGAATGGTGAAATTGTTGCACTGACAATTATTACGCTGATCAGTATGGTTAGTTTTCCACTGATTGATGCCACGTTGCCCTGGCTGGATTTTGCAGATCTGCATTATTATAATGAAGTAGCATGGCTAGGCCTTATAAAGGGCATTTTAGGATTATGGCTATTGCATAGAGCTGTTCGTGATTACAGTGCTATAGGCGAACCGCAGAAAAAAATTGTGGCTAAAGGAATTTATCGATTTATACGCTATCCGTTTTATTCTGCGCTTTTAGCCTTGGTCCTTGCCCAGCTTCTGTTAACACAGAACTGGTTGGCCGGTGTGGCCGGTTTAATCACATTCGCTTTGGTTTATTGCTTAAGAGTGCCACGTCAAGAAGAAGATGGGCTTGAGAAATATGGGCATCATTACCTTGAATATATGTCGCAAACGGGGGATATCTGGCCACGGATCCCTTTTAAACACTAAAATTGGAATAATATTTTCTGCAGCCAGGATGGCTATAGAAACGAATGAATTTAAAAACTGTTATGGAAAACATTAATGCTTAATATTCGTCCGCTATCTCGGGAGCGTTTAGCTTCCCTGATGGAAAATGCGACTGTAATTGAAACGGACAAAAAAGGTATTAAAGTGGCAGTTTTGCCTGATGGGCAATACTTAAAATTTTTTTACCGCAAGCGCTTTCTAAATAGAGAGCTGCTTGCACCAGCGGCAGTTAAGTTTGCCCGCAATGCTTATCATCTGACCCAACTCGACATTCCTACACTGCAAGTGAAGGCTTTGCATCGCATTAACGGTGAAGCACACACTGTAGCTATTTACTCTCCCTTACCCGGCCGTACCTTAAGAGACATTGTTAACTCTAATGAAGCTGATGCAAATTTGATGTATCGCCTGGGAGTGTTTTTGGCGAGGGTGCAGCGGCAGGGGGTATATTTTCGTTCAATTCATCCGGGAAATATTATTGTAAACGGGATGGATTTTGGCCTTATCGATATTCTTGATATGCGTATCCATTGGTGGTCTTTAAGTCGCTGGGCGAGACGGCGAAACTGGCGGCATTTCTTTCGCTATCCACGAGATTGGGAAAATCATGGCGACTTGATCGAAGCGCTTATCAAAGGCTATCGTCATTCTGCCGATCTGCCTTTGCGCGAGCTGAATTGGTTAGAACGTATTATTGGTAAATTTATTTCCACCTGATTTTTAGCCCTAACCAACTTATCAGTCAGACAGGGCATTTTTGCGTAAAATGCCGCACATGACGACCCTAAATAAAGCTTCCAACGAATATGATGTAATCATCATCGGTGCCGGTGCGGCTGGATTGATGTGCGCTATTGCTGCTGGTCAGCGCGGCCGACGTGTGCTGGTAATTGATCATGCCAATAAAGTAGGCAAGAAGATCCTGATGTCCGGTGGCGGACGCTGTAATTTCACCAATATGTATTCCGCCCCGGAAAACTTTATTTGCAGTAATCCTCATTTCGTCAAATCGGCATTGAGCCGTTATACACCCTGGCACTTTATTGAATTGGTTGAGAAGCATCAGATTGCCTATCACGAGAAAAAACTGGGTCAGTTATTTTGTGATGAGTCATCAAAAGAAATCCTACAGATGTTACTGGCGGAATGTGCATCAGCTGGGGTGAAAATTATCACAGATACGCCGGTTCAGGTGGTTGAAACCGGTGGTCAAAAATTGCTGGAAACCCCTCAGGGTAAATTACAGTGTGAATCGCTGGTGATCGCAACCGGAGGATTGTCAATTCCCAAAATGGGAGCAACCGGCTTTGGTTTTGAATTAGCCAGAAAGCTTGATATACCGGTGTTGCCAACACGGGCAGGGTTAGTACCTGTGGTGTTGGATGATCATAAACTCAAACCGCTTGCCGAGCTTAGTGGTATTTCATTGGATACCATCACGGAAGCTAACCAAACTTCATTTCACGAGAATATTCTGTTTACTCATCGTGGTTTGAGCGGCCCTGCGATATTACAGGCATCAAGTTATTGGCAACCTGGCGAGCCGCTGAAAATTGATATGTTTCCTGGAATTGAGCTGGCTGGATATTTAGCTGAAATGCGTGTTGAAAAATCCAAAACAGCTCTGAAAACCATTCTTGCCGAAAAACTGACCCGTCGGGTAGCACAGCTTTGGTGTGATCAGTGGGTTGAAGACAAACCGGTCGGTCAGCTTTCCGATGCAGATATCGAACATGTTGTGTCACAGTGCCAGCCCTGGACATTTAAGCCATCCGGCACGGAAGGTTATCGAACGGCCGAAGTAACTTTGGGTGGTATTGATACTGATGCATTATCTTCCAAAACGATGGAGTGCAAGAATCATCCGGGAATGTATTTTATTGGAGAGGTGGTCGATGTTACCGGTCATTTGGGCGGGCACAATTTCCAATGGGCCTGGGCTTCGGGCCATGCCGCTGGACTGTATGCCTGAATAAATATTGTCAGAAGTTTGAGGCCCTATTTAAAAAACGTTAACGTTCTATCAATAAAAGTTATTTTCAACAGCGATTGAAATCGTTTGTCACTATCATACTAATTCAATTGCAGGAGATCCCCATTGCTGGAATTACTGACAGATGCTCAGGTTATTACCGTTTTAGTGACCGCACTGGTGGTTGGACTGGTTGTGGTCTTTCATTATGAAGTCATTCAGCAATTGAATCGTTGGTGCCCGACCCATCCTTCCAGGGTTGCAAAGCATCGTCACCGGCCGATAATTCTGGCCACGATGTTTGCTTTATTATTTGCACACATCATTGAAATCTGGTTATTTGGCGTGGCCTTTTGGGCTTTATTGAGTCAAACAGGGTATGGGGCAATCAGTGGCTATGATCATATTAGCCTGTTAGATAGCGTGTACTTCTCTGCCGCCACCTATACCACGGTTGGTTGGGGCGATTTGGCAGCTACCGGTCATATTCGATTTCTCGCCGGTACAGAAGCCTTAGTGGGATTTATGATGATTACCTGGTCAGCTTCTTTCAGCTATCTTATTATGGCGCGGGCCTGGGGAAATGAATCTGATTAACTCTATGTAAAAAGGACTTAGCATGCGATTTCAAACCATTCCGATCATACGAATTTTTGATGAAACCAAAGCGAAAGAATTTTATCTGGATTTTTTAGGCATGACTTTGGATTGGGAGCATCGTTTTGGTGCGCGGTTTCCGGTTTATATGCAGGTTTCCAGAGATAATCTTGTTTTACATCTCAGCGAGCATTCAGGCGATTGCACGCCGGGATCCAAGGTTTTTGTGAAAACAGATCAGTTTGCTCCGCTTTATAATGAGATCACTTCCCGACCCTACAAATATAACCGTCCCGAAATTTCTACAGCACCCTGGGGTAACAGAATTTTTGAAGTGATAGATCCCTTTTGCAATAAAATTCTATTTAATGAAGAGCTTAACTTGTAGACGATAAACAGGCCCTAAAATCAATCTTCAGCTATTTTAAGAGGTCGTGCGTATTCCTGTTTCTTTTGTATGCGTCGCCCAAAACGGAAGGGAAGTATGATTCTCAAGCTGTGCCTGTAAAAATTCCAAACTCACATGCCAGCCACCGGCCACAGCAAGTTTATGTTCTGTCCGGCTCATACAGTTTTACGTATGAGGTCGATAGCGATGAGGTAGTGACTTCGGGTGATGTCAACCTCACCGATCCTCAAAGAAGAATAGGTTCCATGGAGGACAGCATGGAAGCAGCTATTCAAATCACAGGTTTGCTGATGGGAGCTGGTTTTTTTCTTCAAATCGCTGGATCTGCCAGACGAAGAAAATGCCGGTGACCATAACCGCTGCTGCCATCCACAATGCTGATAGATAATTCCCGGTCAGCGTGGATAAATAACCCGCCAAAGCGGGGGCTATAAGTTGAGCAATGCCATAACTTATCGTCAGTTTGGCCATGGCTTTGGCAGGGTTATGAGGAAATTTATGGCCGACATACACCAGCATCAGGCTGACAATTCCTGCAAAGGTGGCACCAAATAACAACGCGCCAATTACATTAAACAACAACGATTCACTGAATAATGGAATCAGGATGGAAAGCAATATAATTGAATAAGCGGCGATGATGGCCCTTGTCTCACCGATGCGCTCAGCCACTTTGTCCCAGATAATGCAGGATGGAATGGCCGCAACACCCAGCATCACCCAGATAAGATTGCCGTGTCCCGTCAAGCTGGGCATTCCTTCAAGAATCGCTACGATAAACGTCGCGCTAATCACATAACCGACCCCTGCACAGGCGTAAGCAGCAATCATTAACCGCATCCATTTATTATTTGGCGCTGCAAAATCCGCAGTGGGAGCCTGTTGCGTTGCAGGTGCTGGCATCAGATACCAGGCGGGCAGAAAAAATAAAATCCCAAAAATCCCCATAATCAGCCATTGCTCAGCCCAATTGAAATAGGGCGTAATCAAAACAATGACGAGTCCAGGTATCGCAATACCAAATCCTAAACCGGAAAAATGGATACCTAATGCTGATTTGTAACCATTTTGTTTCAGCCAGCCCATCACAAATCCTGCTGCCAGAATTATTCCGGCCGTACTGCTCAGCCCACCTATGAACCGCAGAATGCTCCATAAAATAATATCAGTGGTAACAGCCATTAATACGGTGCTTAACACCGCCAGAATCAGGTTGATTCGGTAGAACTGAAACTTGGTTTTGAGGCTGGTTAAAAATGAAATCAACACTACGCCTGACAGGTAACCAATGTAATTAAACGTGGCCAGCCAACCTCCACTTAATGTATCCAGTGAGGTTTCATTTAACATGATGGGCAAAAATGGCGTGTAGGCAAAACGGGCAATACCGACGGTTAAAATTAAAGCACATATCCCAGCCAGAATGACCTGATGTCGAGGAGAGAGTGAAAATCGATTTGTGATCATAACCAGAATATTACCTGAAGTATTTTAACGCTCTACCTTTTACCATAAGTCTTTATTGGGTGGGTTGTCGTGATAATTCCAATTATCGATGTATAAATAATTACAGAGCATTTTTAATGGAAAGATTGTCATCTGCTCTATTAATCCCCACTTAATCCATCTGAGTTACAGTCAACGCACATCCCTTCCGGAGTTATGAATGAAGAAAATTATCGTCCCTGTAGTGTTATTGGTTATCGGATTTGGCAGTTATTTTGCACTAGCAGAACAGCAGGAACCTGAGGTCATCAGCTACATTAAACAGCAGGGCGTGACCGTCATTGACAGCTTTGATACCCCTGCGGGATTGACTGGTTATGCCGCCAGTGTAGAAGGGCAGCCGCTGAGTATTTATCTGACAGAAGATAAAAAATATGCGGTCATTGGAAACCTGATTAATGCCGAGGGTGAAGATCTGGGTGAGCAAGCCCTGTATGAGCTGATCAGCGCGCCACAGAATGAAAAAGTCTGGCAGAAACTGGAACAGGCAAATTGGATTCAGGATGGACAGGAGACTGCCCAGAAAGTCATTTATACCTTTACTGATCCCTATTGCCCTTATTGTCAGCGTTTACGTGAAATCGCGGAGCCTTATATTGCTGAGGGTGAGGTGCAGTTGCGCCACATTATGGTGGGAATTCTTCAGGAGGACAGTATCAAAAAAGCGGCTGCTATTTTAGGTGCTGATTCACCGGAAGAGGCTTTGCAACAGCATATTCACCAGGTTGATAACACATCAGGCGATTTGAATGAAGCGGCGCTAACCAACGGGGCGTTGCTGGTAGAGAAAAATAATCAGCTGATGGAACAGCTGGGGTTTATGGCAACACCGACCAGCATTTATAAGGACGAAAAAGGTCATGTGCGGCTCATTGAAGGCATGCCGCTGCGTGATGATATCAACAAGCTGTTTGAATAGTTATGTCGATTAATCTCGGACCCTTTGCTTTACCTCTCGAGCCGTTATTGTTGTTTGGCTGTGCTCTTCTGGGGATCTTGGTAGCATCTGTTCTGGCCAGAAAAAAAGCTGGCTCAGTCACCGATCCATTATTAATGATGCTGTTATTCGGTCTGGTCATCGGACGAATCGTGTTTGTCATTAAATTTGCCGATCAATATGACTCACTCTGGCAGATGATCGATTTTCGCGATCGTGGAGTGGACTGGGTGTCCGGCATGATCGCAATGGCACTATTTCTTTTATGGCAAATCAAACGCCTGCCACAGCAACGTGTTGCCTTGTTCGGTGGCGCTTTATCGATTTTGCTGTTTTTCTCGGTAACTACCTTGTTAATGAATGTCGGACGTGAACAGCTTTCAATACCCGACATTGCTTTGGAACAATTGGACGGCGAGCAGATTTCACTGGTTCAAGTGGCTGAAAATAACATTACTGTGGTGAATTTATGGGCAAGTTGGTGCCCTCCTTGCCAGCGTGAAATGCCTGCTTTTGAAAAGGCATCACAACAGTATCCGGATATCCGCTTTTTGATGCTTAATCAACAAGAGTCCGCTGAAAAAGTTAGTGACTTTCTGGCTGATAATAAGCTGACATTTGAACACGTGTTGCTTGATAAAACCGGCAAAGTCGCCGATACATTTGATGCCTATGGCTTGCCGGTGACACTGTATTTTGATCTGCAGGGCACTCTGGTTGACAGCCATATGGGAGAAGTATCCGCGGCATCGTTAAGCGCTACATTAGAACGCCTCTCACAGTAATCATTTAGTCATGATGAATCTGTTAACTGACGATTTAAAGGAAATTTTATGGATCTGCAACTGAACAATAAAACCGCTTTTATAAGTGGCAGTACGGCGGGCATAGGCTTTTCCATTGCCAAAGCGCTGGCCGATGAAGGAGCGAATGTTATCGTCAATGGTCGTTCTGAAGCTTCAGTTAAACAGGCTATTGAATCTCTTAAATCTACAGCTAAAGGCAGCGTAGATGGATTTGCAGGGGATCTTTCGATAGCGGCTGAAACCGAGAAACTGACAAAGCAATTCCCCGAAGTCGATATCCTGATTAATAATCTGGGTATCTTCGAGCCAGTGCCGTTTGAAGAGATAGCGGATGAAGACTGGCAACGCTTTTTTGATGTAAATGTGCTCAGTGGTGTGCGGTTAACGAGAGCGTATCTGCCCGCTATGAAACAACAAAACTGGGGTCGGGTGATTTTCATCTCCAGTGAAAGCGGGGTGCAGATTCCGGCAGAAATGATTTATTACGGCATGACCAAAGCAGCCCAGATCGCGATTGCACGCGGATTGGCAGAACAGGTTGCCGGCACTAATATCACTGTTAATTCTGTATTGCCGGGGCCGACCAGTTCACGAGGGGTCGAAACCTTTGTCAACGAGCTGGCTGCCAAAGAAGGCCAAAGCATCGAAGCATTTGAAAAAGACTTTTTTGAGAATGTCAGACCGACTTCTTTGATCAAGCGTTTTGCGACCACTGAAGAAGTGGCCTCAATGGTCTGTTATCTGTCGAGCCCACTGGCATCAGCCACCACGGGGGCAGCTGTTCGTGTGGATGGTGGCGTGATTAAAAGCGCTTTTTAAGCATCTATCCGATTTGTAGTTCCAGAATTTTATTCTTTAACAAGAGATTTTTATGACAGCATTGTTTACTGAGTTTTCACTGAAAGATGTGACGTTACGCAATCGTATTGCGGTTCCACCAATGTGCCAATACAGCGCAGATCATGGTCATACCAATGACTGGCATCTGGCGCATTACACGCAATTAGCACGCGGTGGTGCGGGGCTGGTGATTGTGGAAGCCACGGCAGTCAGCCCCGAAGGCAGAATTACCCCAGGATGCACTGGAATCTGGAATGATGCCCAGGCTGAAGGCATGGCAAAAATTGCTTCAGCCATTAAAAAAGCGGGTGCCCGAGCCGGTATTCAGATTGCCCATGCTGGACGTAAAGCCAGCGCTAATCGTCCATGGGAAGGCGATGATCACCTTGCTGACAGTGATCCACAAAGTTGGCAAACCATAGCGCCTTCAGCTGTGGCATTTGGTGCTAATTTGCCAAAAGTACCAAAGGCGATGACGCTGGAAGATATTGAACGGGTCAAGGCTGACTTTGTGTCTGCTGCCAAACGCGCCAAAGCGGCTGGATTTGAATGGCTGGAACTGCATTTTGCCCATGGCTATCTGGCGCAAAGCTTTTTTTCAGTCCACTCAAATCATCGCGACGATCAATATGGCGGTGATTTAGCCGGTCGTAGCCGATTCTTACTGGAAACTTTACAAGCCGTGCGCGAAGTCTGGCCGGAAAATCTGCCATTAACCGCTCGCTTTGGCGTTATTGATTATGATGGTCGAGATGAAGAAACACTAAGTGAGTCGATTCATTTGACCCGGCAATTCAAACAATCAGGTCTGGATTTACTCAGCGTCAGTATGGGCTTTTCAACACCAGATGCGGATATTCCGTGGGGACCCGCTTTGTTAGCCCCCATTGCTGAACGGGTGCGGCGTGAAGCTGAAATCCCGGTCGCTTCTGCCTGGGGTATTGATGAACCTAACACGGTGAACCAGGTTATTACGGATCAACAAATGGATTTAGTTATGGTGGGACGTGCTCATTTAGCCAATCCGCATTGGCCGTACCATGCAGCTAAAACCTTAAAAATTGCTGATCCTGCCTGGGTGTTACCTGCACCTTATGCACATTGGTTATCGCGTTATCATGCTCCCGATAGTTAAGCATTAAACAAAAGCCAATAATGCAATGATCACTAAAATAGGAAACATTAAAATTCAGCCCCACCATAAAGGCAGTTGCCATTGTGGTGAGGTTGAATTTGTCGTGCATTTGCCAAACGGTATAAAAGATCCTCGTCGCTGTGATTGTTCCATGTGCCGAAGAAAGGGCGCCATTGCGGCTTATGTTCCGCTTTCTAGCCTGCAAATCACCAAAGGAGCCGATAAGCTTACGCTTTATCAGTTCAATACCATGACGGCGAAACATTATTTTTGTTCAATTTGTGGGATTTATACGCATCATCAAACCAGAGCGAATCCTGAACTTTATGGCTTTAATCTGGCCTGTCTGGATGGTGTGAATCCTTTTGATTTGGGTGACGTAAGAGTGAATGATGGTATTAATCATCCATCGGATCGAGCCGCTTCAGTGTAAACCAATCCCGTTCTGTAATTTGAGTTAACGACGGCTCTACAGGTCGCTAAAAGTTTGTTTTGCCAAATCAGCTAAGTAGGCGTAATTTGCTGCTACTTATTTATCAATCTCTCCAAATGTAATCAGGATTTATCTTGCTAAGCTACCGCCACTCATTTCATGCTGGCAATTTTGCCGATGTGCTTAAACATATCGTGCTGATTGAAATTTTGCAGCACCTCGGGAAAAAAGATAAAGCCTTTGATTACATAGACACTCATGCTGGTGCGGGGCTTTACCATCTGGCTTCAGCTCATGCGGAAAAACTGCAGGAATATCAAAATGGTATTGCTAAATTAACTCGCTCTGACTGGCCCGAACTGGCCGCATATTTTGCTGTAATTGATGCGGTGAATACCGGAAAACCGCTGGAATATTATCCTGGTTCCCCATTTATTGCCTTGCACTCTATGCGGCGTCAGGATCGAGCCTGGTTATATGAGTTACATCCGGATGATGCGGGTTTGTTATTGCAAAACACCCAGAAGGTTAAGCGGGCTCGGGTTATGCGTGAGGATGGCTTGAAAGGCCTTTTGTCGTTATTACCGCCAGTATCAAGACGTGGCCTTGTGTTAATTGATCCCTCATATGAAATCAAATCAGATTACGATTTAGTATTTCAGACCGTCGAAAAAGCTTATGCAAAATTCCCCACTGGCACTTATGCAATCTGGTATCCGGTAGTAGAGCGCAGCAGAATCACGCGGCTGGAAAAACAGTTTAATAACAGTGGCATTAAAAATATTCAACGCTTTGAACTTGCAATTACTGCTGATTCGGATGAACGTGGTATGACTTCTTCCGGCATGATGGTGATTAATCCCCCCTGGCAATTAATCGAGACCATGAACCAATTGCTGCCCAAACTGGTTAACGTGCTGGCGGTTGATGCCACGGCCTTTTATAAATCTGAAGTGCTGGTATCAGAATAGTCCAGCCTGGCTTCTTCGGCAGACATAATCTGCATTAAAGTCAGAAGTCATCATCTCATGCCATGATAGCGCCGAATTTCGTCTTACGGATGTGGAGTTATTATGAACAATCCGGTCATTTATAGAAAACCCCACGGCAAAACGTTCAATTATCGTTATGCCAATGGCAAAACGGTCAAAAATGCTGCTTTAAAACGCTGGATAAAAAGTCTGGCTATTCCGCCGGCATGGCGGGAGGTGGAAATTCAACAGGATCGTGATGCCAAGGTACTGGTGACCGGTCGTGACAAAGAAGATCGTAAGCAATATATCTATAACCCTGACTGGGTTGAAACAGCCAGCGAGCAAAAATTCAAACGAATTTTACGTTTTGCCGAACAGCTGGAGACCATGCGGCGGGTAACCGGCCAACATATTCAGCGAAGACCGATTGATCAAATTACGGTTTTGGCCTGCATGACACGCATGTTGGATGACGCTTTTTTCCGTCCTGGCAGCGCCAGCTATACCCGACAAAATCTGACGTATGGTTTGACGACGTTACGGGCAAAGCACATGAGCATTAAGGATGATCGTGTTGAGTTCGAATATGAAGGTAAAAGCCATCAGCAACAGTTTCGTACCGTAACCGATGAACAGGTACGTGAGGTGCTGATCGCTCTGGAGAATATGTCCGGTTATGAATTATTTGATATTACCCTGCCCGATAAAAGCCGTAAAAAAATAACGGCTCAGGATTTGAATCATTATATTTCGGAGGTAATGGGAGAGGATTTCAGTGCCAAGGATTTTCGTACCTGGGCGGGTACAGTGCTGATGGCGGTAGCTCTGGATAAATTGGGTCCAGCTGAAAATGAAAAGCTCAGCAAAAGTAATATTGTCGAAGCAGTGAAAAACGTTGCTGACAGGCTTGGCAACACGCCCGCCGTATGTCGCAGTAACTACATCCATCCGCAAGTGATTTTGCAATATGAGAGTGGTCGTACGCTGGATTATTTTCGCCGTCAGTTCAAACGCCATCGTGGTAAATATCTCAGCCTCGATGAAAAAGCCACGATGAAGCTATTGACTGTGTTGATTAAATAAACATTTAAACCGCTAAGTCATTTGATTACAAGGCCGTTTATAGACTTCGGCTTGCTGTGTAATTTGTCAGAATTACTGCTAACATCGTCTGAGTTCTGTCGAAGAACTATTAAACGTTTTACACCTATAATCAATAATTTAACTATAAATTCAGTCTTAAGGAGAGAGAGAAATGGAAAACTTTTTTATAGCTTCGCAGCCACGTGTGTTGAGTATTCTACGCATCGTCACAGCCTTTATGTTTATGCAACATGGTGGTCAAAAGTTGTTTGGTTACCCAGCCCCACAGCGTAATGAATTTGATTTATTTACGCTGTCTGGTGTAGCCGGCGTGCTGGAACTTGTCGGTGGTTTTTTAATCCTTATCGGTTTGTTGACCAGACCGGTAGCCTTTATTTTGTCAGGCCAGATGGCAGTCGCCTACTTTATCGCTCATGCCCCGCAGGCATTCTGGCCTTTATTAAATAATGGTGAATTAGCCGCTTTGTTCAGCTTTATCTTTTTATATCTGTTTGTTGCGGGTGGCGGTGCATGGAGTGTTGATAACCTCCTCAAGCGTAACCCTTAACATCTATTACTATGGCGTTAATGACATTTTCACATTCATCGGCTTGAAAAGCCGATGGTTGTGAAGATGGCTATGTAGAAAGTACATGTCTGAACTGGATGAAATAATCTGGCAAGTGGTTGCTGCTATTCCCATCGGCAAAGTGATGACCTATGGACAAATAGCGAAACAATGCGGTTATCCTGGTTATGCGCGCTATGTGGGCAGCAGCTTAAAAAAATTACCGGAGGATTCCTCTTTACCCTGGCACCGGGTAATCAATGCGCAAGGGGAAATTTCTTTTCCGCCTGACAGCGAAACGTATCAGAAGCAGAAATCTTTACTGCAACAGGAAGGTGTTCAATTTCAGGGAAAACGAATCAGATTGTCCATATATGGCTGGAGATAATTAAGCGTTAAAGGAGCAAATAGATGAAGCCCTATATTTCAATGATTACGCTGGGTGTGACGGATTTACATCGATCTGTGAGGTTTTATCAGGAAGGTTTGGGTCTGCATACCGAAGGCATTATGGGTGAGGAGTTTGCTCAGGGAACGGTGGCTTTTTTTGATTTGCAACAGGGTTTGAAGCTTGCTTTATGGCCGCGGCAGAGTCTGGCGGCAGATGCCGGATTACCGTTATCTGCTTCAACGACCGCGATGAGTCTTGCTCATAATGTCCTCACTGAAACTGATGTTGATGCCATCATGCAGCAGGCTGCTGTTGCTGGAGCCACGATTGTAAAGCCACCACAAAAAACATTCTGGGGCGGTTATGCCGGTTATTTTCAGGATCCGGATGGCCACTTATGGGAAATTGTATGGAATCCGGATTTTTTGCCTGAACAAGACTATTAAAAAGGCTACCCGGGGATAGCCTTGTTAAATAATCTGCTGCAGATTTCAGTTTTTACATATTCTGGAAAAGTGCCAGAGCAGCGGCATATTCTTCACTGTTTTCATCCAGTTCAACCACACTGATACCCGTATCAATACCCAGTTTATGGAAAGCGAGAACCTTGTCGCGCGTATTGGGATCCAAAGCTTTGCTGGTATTAAAGTAGCTTTGTAAATTGGCTACCTGAACTACGTCAGTCAGATCGGGGCCATTTTGGCTATTACGATTAAGGTTGGCATGTTCCGCGGCGACGGTTATAAGATTTTCCGGAAAATCCCAACTGCGCAAAATAGCTTCGCCGATTTTTGGATACAGGTTGTCAATCAGGGTGTCCAGACGACGAGTATCTTCCAACAGCTCCGGAGTGTCGGCGGCTTTCATCAGAATAGGCAGCGCACCTATTTCATGTATCAACCCTGCCAGCATTGCTTCATCGTTCGCAATATGAGGCTGCTTGGAAGCAATGACCTGACTTGCTGCAGCAACCTCGATACTGTGCTGCCAGAGGTCTCGCATACGCTTTTCCAGCTTTTTATTGGTCGGACGAAACATCTGCTCCATCACCAGACTCGTCACCAGGTTGCGAACCATCGGAATACCCAGTCGAGAGACCGCCGTCTGCACAGACTCGACCTCAACCCTCCCTCTATATAAAGGACTGTTGGCAACTTTTATCAAACGGGTTGATAAGGCTGCATCGGTCGTTATGACCTCAGCAAGCTGCGCTGCAGAGACATCCGGATTGTTGGCAACTTCACGAACCTTGAGGGCAACCTCAGGCAGTGTGGGCAGTACCAGTTTTCCTTTTTGGAGATCATTAATGATCGTCGTGTACAATTGGTCTTGTTGACTCATATTAATCCACTGTATTAAATCAATTTGAAGTGTGAATGATTTTCAGTTATTTTGCTTGGTTTGCCAACCGTTTTAGCTATTAGCAGGTGCTCAGTTGAACGACGAATTTCCCAGAATCAAGCGTCTTCCGCCATACGTTTTCAACATTGTAAATGATTTGAAGGCAAAAGCGCGTGCGCGCGGCGAAGATATTATCGACTTTGGCATGGGGAATCCGGATAAACCGGCACCAGCGCACATTGTTGAAAAACTCGTCGAAGCGGCCCAGCGTCCTGATACTCACCGATATTCTGTTTCCAGAGGTATTCCACGTCTGCGAAAAGCGATTTGTGACTGGTATCAGCGTAAATATGATGTGACATTGGATCCTGACTCAGAAACGATTGTTACTATCGGTTCAAAAGAAGGTCTGGCGCATTTGGCGCTGGCAACGGTCGGCCCGGGTGATGCGGTTTTGGTACCCAACCCGGCTTATCCAATTCATCCATACGGTTTTGTAATTGCCGGCGCGGATATTCGACATGTGCCGCTAACCCCGGATGTTGATTTTTTTGCCGAGCTGGAAAAGTCAGTTAAAGATTCCTGGCCAAAACCCAAAATGCTGGTACTGAATTTCCCAGGCAATCCAACCACCCAGTGTGTGGATTTGGATTTCTTTCAGCGAGTTGTTGATTTTGCCAAAGAACATCAGATTTGGGTTATCCATGATTTGGCGTATGGTGAGATCACCTTTGATGGTTATAAAGCGCCTTCAATTTTGCAAATCCCTGGCGCAAAAGACGTTGCGGTTGAGTTTTATACCTTATCCAAAACCTACAATATGCCAGGCTGGCGGGTAGGCTTTATGTCAGGCAATCCGACCTTAGTTGCGGCATTGGCCCGTATGAAATCCTATCTGGATTACGGCATGTTTACGCCAATTCAGGTAGCAGCCATTACTGCTCTGGATGGTCCTCAGGAATGTGTGGCGGAAATTGTCGAAACCTATAAACAGCGTCGTGACGTGTTGTGTGACGGGTTGAATGCGATTGGCTGGCCAGTGGAAAAGCCCAAAGCGACCATGTTCGTCTGGGCCAGAATTCCAGAGCAATTCCGTGAAATGGGGTCACTGGAGTTCAGTAAAAAATTGCTTAAAGAAGCTAAAGTAGCTGTATCGCCAGGCATTGGTTTTGGCGAATATGGCGATGACTATGTACGTTTCGGACTGATTGAGAATCAGCACCGTACCCGGCAGGCAATCCGTGGTATCCGTGACATG
>TARA_R110002050_G_scaffold70425_2_pt1 | contig 69296 bp, 60 predicted proteins | sample TARA_R110002050 | Tara Oceans TARA_R110002050 (sample SAMEA4396988) | marine metagenome | biome: Polar Biome; feature: [DCM] deep chlorophyll maximum layer (ENVO:01000326); material: water (ENVO:00002006), including particulate matter (ENVO:01000060) such as... | depth 25 m
AATTAACATGGATGGAGGCTATTAAAGGATGCAAAAAAGATTTAAACATAGGCGGTGTTAAAGAAAACTTTTCAATTCCAGCTGGCGTAACGGATGGTCAAACAATTACGTTCAAAGGGCGTGGGGACGATACTGGAAAGAATGTTCATCTTAAGATATTCGTTGCCACCCATGATATGTTTGCCAGAGAAGGAAATAATATTATTTTAAACTTTCCCATCACGATTAAAGAAGCAATATCGGGGGGGACGATCGATATCCCAACAATTCATGATAAAGTATCCATAAGAATGGCCCCCAATATCAAATCAGGGACACTATTAAAATTAAAAGGAAAAGGAATTCTGGATTTAAAAACCCATGAATATGGAGATCAATATACCTATATACAAATGGTGCTGCCAAAGGAAATAACCCCAGAATTTAAAACAACAATAGAGGCCTTGGAAGACAAATATCCTTATAACCCAAGAGATGCAGAAATTAAAAAAGAATAAAATAAAAATTTTACTTGTAATAACTTTTGTGCGTTAATATTATGCAGCTAATTAATTGTCAAAAGGAGGCTTAAAATGAATAATAATCAAGCTGGCAAAAATAAATTAGAAAACTATAAACCAACAGAAAATGAACCGTTTATGAATCCAAAACAACTTGAATATTTTAAGTATAAAATTGTTCAATGGAAAGAAGGGATTATTAATGGAACCTCTGAAACGCTGACATATCTGAAAGATAGTAATAATATTAAAGAAGCAGATCTGAATGACCAAGCAACAAATGAAACAGATCGATCTATTGAATTAAGAACGCGTGATCGTGAACGCAAGCTTCTTTCCAAAATAGATGATGCTTTGGAACGTATTAGTAGTGGAACCTATGGTTATTGCGAAGAAACAGGCGAACCCATTTCGATAAAAAGATTGGAAGCACGCCCCATTGCAACCCTAAGTATCGAAGCCCAAGAACGCCACGAAAAAGATGAACGCACCCATCGGGATGATGACGTCAGATCATAACGTTTTTGCATATTTTATAAAGATAAGGGTTTTTACTTGAAGAATAAGTTTAAACCCTTTATTTTTTGACTGTGGAAAGAAAAACAGTACATATAATTATTGGGGCAACGGCTTCGGGGAAATCCCGTTATGCCTTGGAATATGCCCAGAAAATATCAGGGGAAATTATCAATGCAGATAGTATGCAAATCTATAAAGAATTTCCGATATTATCTGCCCAACCGCCTAAAGAAGATAAAGAAAAAATACCGCACCATCTTTATGGGTTTTTAGATATTAAAAACGATTTTAATGTTCAAAAATGGATAAAACTTTCAACTGAAATTATAAAAGATTGCTGGGCGCGAAATGTAACGCCTATCTTTGTTGGGGGGACAGGGTTTTATATTCAATCCCTTATCAATGGTCTTAGTCCCATTCCTGAAATCCCAACATTAAAAAGACAAAAAATCAAACAACGATTGGATCAAGAAGGGGCCGATGTTTTATATGCTGAATTAAAAACAAAAGATCCAAAATTGGCAGATAAACTAAAGCCAAACGATAGTCAAAGAATTTGTCGGGCTTTAGAAGTTTTTGATCACACAGAAAGGCCATTAAGTTATTGGCAAACATTACCAAAAGAAAAAGTTATCGACGCAAACTTTAAAGTGATCAACATAACAAAAGACAGAAAAGAACTGTATAAAATAATCAATGCCCGTGTTCATGACATTATAAAATCAGGGGCGCTGGACGAAGTCAAAGCAGTCCATGAAAAATATCTTGATATTACCTATGCGGGGCAAAGAATTCTGGGGTATGCAGAAATAAGGAATTATCTTACTGGCGCATGGACCTTGGAACAGGCTATTGAAAAACTACAGCAACACACACGCAATTATGCAAAACGCCAGATGACCTGGTTTCGACACCAGATTGTGGCTGATATCTCTGTATAATTTTGATCATTTCTTGTGTTTCAACCAAATAATCCTTAAAATAAACAAATGATTCAGCATGGAGGCATTATGAAAAATATTAATACCTATAAAACCAAATCCAATCTAAGTATTTCCGGTAAATCTTATACATTTTTCAGCCTTAAAAGACTGGCGGAAACTTATCCAGAAATTTGTAAGTTGCCAAAATCCTTGAAAATTTTATTGGAGAATCTTTTAAGGTATGAAGATGGGGAAAAAGTTACAAAAGAACAAATTGAATCCCTTGTTAGCTGGGTAAAAAAAAGAAAAGGTCGGGATGAAATATTATATTCCCCCACCCGTGTTTTAATGCAAGATATGACAGGGGTTCCCGCCATTGTTGATATGGCCGCTATGCGCGATGCTTTGAAGAAAGAAAACAAAAACCCCAAATTGATTAATCCAATTAAGCCCGTTGATTTGGTTATTGATCACTCTGTCATGGTGGATAGTTTTGGCACAAAAGAATCTTATAAAATAAATACAGAGCTTGATTACAAAAGAAATGGGGAACGGTATAAGTTTCTTCATTGGGGTCAAAATTCCTTTAAAAATTTCAGGGTTGTCCCCCCAGGTGTTGGCATATGTCATCAGGTTAACTTGGAATATTTGGGCAAGGTTGTGTGGGTGTCCGATGATAATGTTTTGTATCCAGACACTGTTGTTGGTATGGACAGCCATACCCCTATGATTAATGGGTTATCCGTTCTTGGTTGGGGTGTCGGCGGAATCGAAGCCGAAGCTGTGATGCTGGGCCAACCCATTTCCATGATTATTCCCGATGTCATTGGATTTAAATTAACAGGGGCGCTTCAAGAAGGGGTAACAGCAACAGATCTTGTTTTAACAATTTGTAAGTTACTGCGGGAAAAAGGCGTTGTTGGGAAATTTGCTGAATTTTATGGGGATGGTCTTTCTGAATTAAGTTTGGCCGACCGCGCCACCATCGGCAACATGTCGCCTGAATTTGGAACAACTGTCAGTTTTTTCCCAACAGATCAGGAAACCTTGGACTATTTATCTTTAACTGGGCGATCAGATGAGCAAATTAAAATTGTAGAAGCCTATACAAAAGAACAAGGGTTATGGCGAAATGATGGGGACGAAGACCCTGTTTTTACAGATGTTGTCACATTGGATATTTCATCCATTAAACCCTGTATTGCGGGGCCAAAACGCCCCCATGATTGGGTTGATTTGGAAAATGCAGGAAGCTGTTTTGTTGAAAGAAATAATAACAAAGATTTAATCAAAGAATTTAAAGTGGCCGGCAAAGATTATGCTTTGAAACATGGATCTGTCACAATTGCGGCCATCACAAGTTGTACGAACACATCCAATCCATCCGTCATGTTAGGGGCTGGATTGGTGGCAAAGAAAGCAAATGAAAAAGGGCTGAAGGTTAAGCCGTGGGTGAAAACATCTTTGGCCCCCGGATCGAAAGTGGTTTCAGATTATTTAAATAAATCAGGCCTGCAAAAAGATCTGGATGATCTTGGGTTCAATATTATTGCCTATGGGTGTACAACGTGTATTGGAAATTCTGGGCCGTTGATCAAAGAAATATCTGATTGTATTAAAGAAAATGACTTAACAGTGGTCTCTGTTTTATCCGGCAATCGAAATTTTGAAGGGCGCATTAATCCAGATATTCAGGAAAACTTTTTGGCGTCGCCATTATTGGTTGTTGCTTATGCCTTGGCCGGCACCATGAACATTAATTTACAAAAGGATTCTTTGGGGAAAGATGAAAAAGGCAAGGATGTTTATTTAAAAGATATTTGGCCAACGGGACAGGAAATAAAGGATGCCGTTAAAAACTCTGTAACCCCCAAAATGTTCAAAGAACGGTATGAAAATGTGTTTCATGATAATGAACACTGGAATAGCTTTAAAGATAATGAGGCAGATATATATCCCTGGTCTGACGACAGCACTTATATAAAACAGCCCCCTTACTTTGAAAATTTCAGCAAAGACTTACCCCCTTTGAAAGACATAAAAGATGCCCGGCCTTTGGCGATATATGGGGATACCATTACAACAGATCACATTTCCCCGGCTGGCGCCATAACCCCGGACAGTCATGCAGGAAAATATCTTCAAGCACAGGGTGTTAATCCTGCTGATTTTAATTCCTTTGGGTCAAGACGGGGAAATCACGAAGTTATGTTGCGTGGCGGGTTTGCAAATATTCGTATCCAGAATAAATTAAATCCTGAAAAATCAGGGGGTTATACACGTCATATGCCATCTTGCCAAGAAATGTTTATGTTGGATGCAGCAGAAAAATATAAAGAAAAAAATGTTCCTTTAGTTATCTTTGCAGGGACAGAATATGGCACAGGGTCGTCGCGTGATTGGGCGGCAAAAGCCACCTTGCTTTTGGGGGTTACAGCCGTGATTGCTGAAAGTTTTGAACGTATCCACAGAACAAATTTAATTGGCATGGGGGTTCTGCCTTTGGAATTTGAAGGGGGCATTACATGCGAAGGACTTGGCCTGGAAGGAACAGAAACTTTTGATATCTTGGGCATTGAAGACGTGTCATTTATCCACAAATGTGAATTGAAATTATGTATTCATCGGGCCTCTGGAAGCAAAGAAACCATCATGTTAAAAAACCGTATCGATACCGAAGTTGAAATGGATTATTACAAGAATGGTGGTATTTTACCGTACGTTCTTAGAGGATGTTAAGGGCTTATTTCAAGACGTTTTTTAACCCAAGTTATTAAAATTAAACAGTACTAAACTCTGCAGTATGTGAACGTGGTATCACGTCGGGTTTCACTCGAGTACAAGCTACGCTTGTCCCCCTAAAATATAGGGTCTTAACTACATCCATGGGGTAAACCCCATGGTCTTACGCCGGCTTTATAAAAAATATTCTGTGTTTAATATTGTATGACCAATCAAGAGACAATACTTTAAATAAATTTAAACGGTCGCGTCTAGATCCAGAATAGACTTATATCTCTTTAGCATTTCTTTTTCTTTAGCTTGCGTTCTAATAGAAACAAGTTGGCTATAGGCTTTGCCTTGGTCAAACACTTCCGCTCTTTCTTTAGATTTTTTTTGTTCTGCCAACAGAAATCCTATTGTTTCCTCTATCCTTCCCAAAAATTCATCTTCGCGAGATCTTTCCTGATTTCTTTGTATTTCTTCAAGTTTTTCTTCTTTATATTGGCTATAAGCGTAAAATAATTTATCTAATACATGAGGCAAAAGGTCCTCTAATTTTTCTATTTCCCACCCTTTTGTAAAGTGGGTTGAGAAATCTATAAAGTTTGTAGTTGAAGGAGGTAAATCTTCTATATCTATTCCTGGCAAGAAAAATTTATATTCACTAGTATCCTCTTTTGGAAAAGCTTTTTTAATAAATTCAGCAGCATCCCACATACCATCTGCAGCGCTAGCTCTTAATAATGCCAAAGACAAGGTTCTATCTTCTTTTACTATATGGTCATTATAGTGTTCTGTTATTTCTTCTCTTTTTCCTGTCTCAGGGTGAATCATAAATACTTTTTTGCTTGGATCCTCCTCTTCACCCTCGTATTCTAAAGTTAAATCTCCAAGCCGCTCCATTTGCCTAAGAATTGGCCCATTACCTTCGCCAATTGCAAGAAATCTTCCCCTGTAATACGTGGCTTCTCTAAGCCCCATACTTTCTGCTTTTTCAAGACACGAAAGACCTTGGTTTGGATCGCTCCCCCCCATTTCATCATACCAATCTAATGTATGTGCCTTTCCCTCATGTAACAAAGCTAAGGGAAACTCTGATTCTAAAGATCGTTCTCTTAAATTTCTTGCATAGGCTGCATCTTTTTCAAAACCAATTCCACGCTCATATAAGTATGACAAATAATAAAAAGAACTTGGTATGCTTTTTTCAACTGCTTCCTCAAGCCATAAAATCCCTAAGAGAAATTGAGCATTATAATTATTAAGTAAAGCAGATCGATGTAGCCATTTTTGTGAAATTTTTCTATAAGCGGAAGAGATAGTTCTTTGTTTATAAAAATAACCCCCTATTAAGAAAAATTGTTTTTTGTAATCGGCTAAACGCCAACTTCTATCTGCTGTTGTAATTTCTATATCACCCATATCAAGAGAAGCAAGGTCTGATGCAACTTCATCAACTATTCTTTTAGTAAAAAAATCAGGAAAGTAAGGTTTAATTTCCATGGTAATGTTTTCTACTGAAATTTCAGCTTTATATCTTAAGCTTAGCTTATAAGCCGCATCTTCATCATAGTAGCCAACAGGAACCATCCATTTAGGTGTTGTCTCAGGATTCAATATTTCAGGATAAAAATCATCTCCTGCAGCAGCTGCAGCAGCTGCGCCAACTTCGTTTAAGGTGCTTATTGAGATAACTATAGTAAATAAAAAAAACTTAGATAATATTTTCATAGAGCCTCTGTTTGTTTTTAAAGAATGAATTGCTTTAGACTACTAAAAAAATAAAAAAACTTATATAAAAAAATAAATTATTTCCCTATTATTATGGTAGGTTTCAGCCCCTTTATTTAAACTGTAACTTTTGAAGGTGTTTTCCATGCTTGCGAAGCCAGTTTTTGTGGTCTTTGTAATCAGGACACAAAGATTCCACCAGTTTCCAAAACCTTGGGCTGTGGTTCATTTCTTTTAAGTGGCAAACTTCATGCACACACAGATAATTGGCCACTTCTTCGGGGGCAAACGCCAGCCGCCAGCTGTAAGAAAGGGTCCCTGTACTGGAGCAACTTCCCCACCGGGTTTTGGAATCCCGGATGGAAACCTTGGAAAATGACTTGTGGATCATTTCGCCATAACCATTTGATTTTTCTGAAAAATATGAATGTGCTTTTTGTTTTATCCACTTTTCTAAATAGGCTTTGATATCTGGACTTTGCCCCCCAAGTTCCAAAATATTTCCATTTTCCCACAGGCCCTTTTTCTTCATAGGGGCCAATTCAATTTTGTAATCTTGATCAAAAACTTTGAAGTATTTCGATAGGTCAATAACCCAATTATCATGTGACCGAACAAGTTGCTTTATAATCCAGGGATGGCATTCCTTTAAAAAATTATCCAAAGTTTTTTTTCGGTAAAAGATAGGAGTTGTTACTTTTAACGTTTCATTAATTTCGTCATATCGCATGCGAAATGACTTGGATCTTTGATGGGGTTGGACCAAAATCGGAATTTTTTTATCATTAAAAGTAAAAGAATGCGTCATAAAGATACTATACAAAAAAAATGAACAAGACAAAGTTAATCGGACTGTTGCAAGATGTGCCTTTTGGCCGATTTACGCCAATCGATTTAACTTTGACTTGCCGTTGTTGCGCTTGTCGCCTACAAAGTGTCGGTGTCCGTGCTTATGCCTCGGGATAAAATCAACTTGATTGGCTTTGCAGAAAAGATTATTTGTAATGCTCACGTACGCTAGGTACGCTGTGCGTCACCAATTTCACTTTTCCTAAAAAGCATCTCAAAAATCTCATCATTCAACAAGCCCTTAATGTAATAAAACTTGTTTTTGATCAGAATTAACCTAGAATACTTTAAGAAAATAGGAAAAATTTATGAAAATTAATAAGGGTTATTTACTGTCAATCGTATTTTTATGCGTGGTCTTTACAAACTTGTCTAAGGCAAAATCCAATGAATATACGGAAGGATATGCGCAAGCCATTATTGATAATTACTTTCCTGAAACAAGTACCAGTGTACACTTTGATCACAAAAATAAATCATTAAAAATTATTGTGCATAGTGATATTCCCGTGGAAGAAGAAAAAAACCTGTTACAAAACCGCCTGGATGCCTTGCAATTTGTTGACACCACAGAAATTTTTGTAAAACCTAAAGCAGAAGATAAGGCACAGCCTGCCAGAAAAAGGAAAGTTTCTATGAATGAAATTCTTCCCAATGGGGCCTTATTCCAAGCCCCTATTGCAGACCCAAGATGGCCTGCCTTTTCAGCGGCGTATCAGTATCATAACAACAATAATTATGGCCGCAGTATCTTTGGATTATCCTTTGGGGAAAACCTTGCTTTATATCGTCGCCAAAATGATAGTTACGCTTGGGAAGTTGGTTTGCAGGCAGGTTTATTTGGTGCTTTGGATATGGGATCCACCCCAACGCGTTTAATTAATTCTGATTATATGGTGGGGGTCAATTATACTTATCAATATAAAAACTGGGGTAACTTTTTCTCTTTTTACCACCTAAGTTCGCATGTGGGGGATGAATACCTTATCAGTAATTCTTCGATTAATCGGATTAACTTAAGTTACGAGTCATTGAATTGGGTAACCTCTATTCAATTGGGGCAATTTCGTCCTTATATTGGTTTGGATTATATGGTTCACAAAGACCCCAGTTCCATAAAACCTTTTTCCTTTACAGTTGGTGTTGATTACGAAGGCCAAGAAACATTTATTTTTAAAACAGCCCGATTTATTGGGGGCCTTCACCTTCATAGTTGGCAGGAAAATAAGTACAAAGCAACGACAAATGTCAGGGGGGGTATTCAATTTGAAAACCCTGTTTGGTATGGTCGAACTTTGAAATTCTTGGTGGATTATTCCCATGGTCCCTCGCGTCAGGGGCAGTTTTATATCCATACCCATGACTATATTGGTTTAATGATGGTTGTTTCAGTTTAAAGGATAGGGGGGCCTAAATTTCCTAGACAATATAAAAAAACCGTCGTACAATTCATTCGCGAGGATTCAATGAAAACAAGTTCAAAATCAGATTCAAATGACGATAGTAATAAACATTCCTATTGTTCCAATTCTATAACTTTTTATGGTTTGACAGAGATTTAATATGACTAAGCTGGTTAAAGCTGGTGGGCTAACAAAATATGCGCCTGGCAGTTTAAAAGAACTTATTAGTATTTCCCTTCCTATGATCATTACAGCATTGTCGGGTAACCTTATGCTGTTTCTGGATCGTATTATTTTAGGGCATTATTCACTTGATGCCATGAATGCCATTGCGGCTGCGGGAACAGCCGTCTTTACCTTTGCTTTTGGCGCCTTTGGTATTGCATCGATTTCCGAAGTCTTCGTTGGCCAGGCTAATGGGGCCAAAAAATATCAAGATATTGGCGCCCCTGTTTGGCAAATGATTTGGTTTAGTGGGTTTGCTGGGATTCTATTTACTATCATTACTTTCTTTTTTGCAGATAATATTTTGGCAAAACCCTTTCATGCCGAAGGTCTGGGTTATTTTAAAATCCTTATGTATACCGCCTTTCTTATTCCACTACATGGGGCCTTGGCAGGGTTTTTTGTTGGCCGCGGAAAAGTATATTTGGTAACAACCGCCGTTGTTATTGGAAATGCTGTCAATCTTATCTTAGATATTGTTTTGGTTTTTGGCATTGACGATTGGATCCCATCAATGGGGGCAGCAGGGGCAGGAATCGCCACGGCCATAGGCGAATTTATCCAAGTTATTATTATATTTTCTGTTTTCTTGGCGCCTAAGTATAAGAATAGTTTTAAAACGTGGCAGTATAAATTTAATAAAGGAATTTTTAAGGATTGCTTGCGCATTGGGACGCCAAGTTCCATCTCTCATACTTTGGAATTAACAGCTTGGTACGTGATTTTTATTTTCATGGGATGGGTTAGTACAGATTATGTGACCGTCCTGCAAATTGGTCAAACCGTTTTTATTTTCCTGGCCTTTTTTGTTGATGGATTACAGCGGGGGGTTATGGCCCTATGTTCCAACGCAATTGGGGAGCAGAAATATGGAAAAATTGGGGAAGTTTTTAAAAAGGCTATTCAGTTTCACTTGGTTGTTTCAGCTGTTTTTGCAATCTTTTTAATATTTATGCCAAACCTTCTGATCCAAGGGTTTTTGTCTGACACGGTAATGAGTGTCACAAGCAAAATAATCATAAAAGAAATTGAAATGGCTTTTATTTGGGTCTGGGTTTATTTGGTTTTGGATGGTTTAATTTGGATTATTGCAGGTATTTTAACAGCGGCTGGCGATACCAAATTTGTTATGTTGATTAGTGCCGCTGGTGCCTGGTTATTTGCCGTTCTTCCGGTCTATATTTTTATTGTTATATTTAAACGCGAGGCCCATATCGTTTGGCAATTAACGGCCTTTTATGGGTTTATGAATTTGATTTTCTTTTACTTGCGTTACCGCAGCGGAAAGTGGAAAGAAATAAAAATCATATCAACCTAGTAGCCTAAATAAATATCGTATATTATATATTACTATAGTTATTAAAGGGAAGTATCATGAAAAAAATCCAAGTGGGCATATTGTTTGGGGGCCAGTCAGCAGAGCACGAAGTATCTTTGCAGTCTGCAAAAAATGTTATCGAAGCCATTGATCGGGAAAAATTTGATCCCATTTTAATTGCGATTGATAAAACAGGGCGGTGGCATCTGAATCAAGAATCAGAATTTTTATTAAATGCGCATAATCCAAAGCTGATAAAGCTGAATAAAACGGCTGGCCAAAAAATTGCGCTACAACCCGGTGATCATAATGAAAATTTTATCCATACTGAGGCTGTTGATAAAAGTATCGAAAATCTGGATGTTATCTTTCCAATTTTGCACGGCCCGTTGGGTGAAGATGGAACGGTTCAAGGTTTAATGCGCTTAATGGATGTTGCCTTTGTGGGGCCTGGTGTCTTGGGATCTGCCGTTGGGATGGATAAAGATGTAACCAAACGATTGGCACTGGCGTCAGGTATAGAAATTGCCCCTTTTGCCACAATCCATAAGCATGAAATAACCCCAGACTTGGTTTCAGAAGTTGGAAATAAGCTTGGATACCCGTTGTTTGTGAAACCAGCAAACATGGGATCATCTGTTGGAATATCCAAAGCATCGAATGAATCAGAACTTCAGCAAGCTGTTGATTTGGCTGTAAAATTTGATCGTAAAATTATTGTGGAAAAGGGCATTGTTGGACGGGAAATTGAAGTTGCCGTATTGGGAAATGAAAATCCCAAAGCATCCGTCCCAGGGGAAATCATTCCGCATGATGGTTTTTATTCTTATGAATCCAAGTATGTGGATGAAAAGGGGGCAAAGTTGGAAGCCCCTGCTGATTTACCCGCAGAAAAGATTAAAGAAGTTCAAGATCTGGCCGTTGAAATATTCAAGATTTTGGAGTGTGAAGGGTTATCCCGGGTGGACTTTTTCTTGCAACCAGATGGCCAGTTCATTTTTAATGAAATCAACACAATCCCAGGCTTTACAAATATCAGTATGTACCCACGCCTTTGGGCGTTAACGGGCATTCCCTATAAAGAATTAATCACCAAATTAATTGAACTGGCCTTGGATCGTCATAGGCAAATTAAGAACCTTAAAACCGATTATAATTTTTAGAACTATTTCCGATCAAAGGCAATAACAGATTTGCGGTTTTCTTTCCAAGTTTTTGGGCTATTACCCGTTTCATCTGGTTGGTGATGACTGAAGCCCGCAGCATAAAGATGATCTGCACTGATGCCCTTGGAAATAAAGTACTGAACAATACTGATGGCCCGGGCTGACGATAAAATCCAATTGGAAGAATAAGGTTTTTTCCGTTTTAATTTACGTTGGTCGGCATGCCCTTCAACCTTAATAATCCACGGGGTATCATCAGGTAATTCAGCCGCGACTTGTTTAATAGTGCTGGCAATTTTATCTAAATTTTCTTTGGCAGACTTTGTTAAAACAGTCGAAGCACTTTGGAAAAAGACTTCATCTTTGAAAATAAATTTACCATCTTCCATCATGATATCCGGATTATCCACCAATGTTTGACGCAAGGTTTCAAAAAATGCATTGGCTTTTCTAAGTTCATTTAATTCTTTTTGCATTGCGGCAGGGACTTGATTAACAATCATTGTATTCGTGGTTTCAATTTGGGCAGGCCTGCCTTCTTCAGTTTCCCTATACATCTTTTGCATTTCAACGGTCATCAAACGCAATTCTTCTTCAAGGCGGGCATTTTTATGTCGCTGTGATTGAAGTTGGCTCATAAGTATTTTCACCTTAGGCAGGTTACTGGATTTTCCTGTTAAAATGCCATCCAGAAACAATCGATCTACAAGCAAGATGGATAGACCCAATAAAATAACAACCAAGACACCAGCCAAGAAATTTACTGGTATATTTTTAAGACTTAAATTTTGTTTTGAATGTGTTTTTGCCACTGTCGTCCCCTATTATTATGGGGCTGTTGCAAGGGTTCTTTTGGAACGATTTTTGGCCAAAAATTATTTCTGATGCTTGTGTACTTTGTTTGTACGTGCTTCTTATTTTTCTTAAAACCCGTCTCAAAAAAACTTATCGTCAAACAAGCCCTTTATAGGGTAATGATATCACACCTAAAATAAGGGGTCCAGTGCCGTTAAGAAATGTGAATTTTAAGATTTTCTTACAAGTTTTTGGATGATTTTAAAGCCCAATTCATTTCCGGAAATTATGGATCCGTCAAAAACAGGGTCTACTTTTTTATCATAAGCTGAAATATATCCGCCGGCTTCTTTAACTAAAATCACACCCGCAGCCATATCCCAAGGGGCAAGGCCTTCAACAAAAAAGCCATCAAAGCGTCCGGCGGCAACATAAGCAAGGTTCAAACAAGCCGAACCTGTTGTCCGAATACCAGATGAAATACCGACAATTTCTTGGCAGACACTTTGGAAGTCAGAATAGTCTTGCTTTGTCTTATGGGGGCGCCCTGTTGCAAATAATAGGTCTCCAGATTTTTGACGTGCTGAAACGCGAAGGCGTTCATTATTAACGTAAGCCCCAAATCCATCAGCAGCCCAATACATATCATCATGAACTGGGTCATAAATTACGCCAGCAATAATTTGGCCACGTTTTTCATGGGCAATGCTGACGGCGAAATGGGGAATACCATGAAGGAAGTTTGTGGTGCCATCAAGGGGGTCAATGATCCAGCGATTTTCAGGATCTTTTCCTTTAACTTCGCCAGATTCTTCCATTAAAAAGCCAAAATCTGGGCGGGCATATTCCAATTCAGCTTGAATAATTTCTTCTGCATTTTTGTCGGCAGTACTAACGAAATCGCCAGGTCCCTTTTTTGATACTTGCAGGCGTTCAACTTCTTTGAAATCTTTAAGAAGTTTTGATCCAGCTTTATAAGCAGCCGCAATCATAACGTTTACACTTGGGGAAGGGGTTGTTAGGCGTCTTTGATACATTTATTTTGCTTTCTCTACATACGACCCATCAGCTGTATTCACAACAACTTTTGTGTCTGTCCCAATATGGGGGGGCACCATAATTCGGCGACCATTTTCTAAAATAGCTGGCTTGTAAGATGACGAAGCTGTCTGGCCTTTTACAACGCCGTCTGCCTCAATTATAGTCATAATAACGGTGTCAGGTAATTCAATGCTTATGACTTTTCCTTCATGGCTACAGACTTTGACGATCATACTTTCTTGAAGGAAATCAACAGGGGCACCAACCAATTCTTTGCTGACCATAATTTGGTCGTAAGTATTTGTATCCATGAAAGTACAATCAGTACCATCTTCGAATAAAAATTGATGGGGCGCTTCATCAAAATACACACGTTCAATATCTTCGCTGGAACGAAAACGTTCATTTAATTTTGTCCCGTCCAGGCCTTTTAATTCAGCTTGAACATAAGCCCCACCTTTGCCAGGTTGGGTGTGCTGAATTTTCACAACGACCCACAGTTTGTTTTTGTGTTGAAGCACATTGCTTGGGCGAATTGTGTTTGCGTTAACTTTCATTGCAAATTCCTTGTAAATTTATAGCTACAATCTATAACTATGACTTATATATGTCTATCATTTTATTAAGCAAGTCCATTGCTTCATGATTTGGACGTTGAAAAGCATTCCGTCCAATAATGGATCCAAAACCTTTTCCGTCTTTGATGGCTTGGGTGTCTTCCAGGACTGCTTCGGTATTTTTAGAGGAGCCCCCTGAAAAAATAACAATTCGACGCCCGTTGAATGTACATTTCCTGACATAGCTGACTCGCTCTGCCAAGGTATCCACTTTTATGCCCGCATTTTCTATTGCTTCACGGTCTGCATCATTTTCAATATGGGCCGTGGGTAATTTAACTTTGATAATATGCGCCCCCAGTAAAGCGGCCATGTGCGCGCCGTAACTAACAATATCAAGGGCTGTTTCACCTTTTGTTGATATATTTCCACGGGGATATGACCATATAACGGTAAATAATCCTGCGGCTTTGGCTTCCTGGGAAAGGTATTGAATTTGTTCCATCATTTCATAGGTATAATCAGATCCGGGATAAATCGTGAATCCAATGCCTGCACACCCAAGTCGAACGGCGTCCTCAACAGAGGCTGTAATAGCTTGGTTATAAATGGCTGAATCAACCAAGCTGTTGGCACTGTTCATTTTTAAGATGGTGGGGATTTGCCCAGCAAAGGTTTTGACGCCAGATTCCAAGGCACCAAGGGGGGCTGCATAAGCAGACAGGCCGGATTCAATTGCCAGTTTAAAAAGGTAATGGGGATCATAAGCACTGGGATTACAGGCAAAACTGCGACTTGGCCCATGTTCAAACCCTTGGTCTACAGGCAGAATAATTAATTTCCCTGTTCCCCCCAGGGCCCCATGCATTAAAACTTTTTCAAGGTTTCCTAAGGTTTCCTTGTTATCACTTTCGTAGTTACTAAGAATTGATTTAACAGTTTCAGATACTTTCATTGAATTCCTTTTAACGGGCAAAAAGCCCTTTAACATTGATTACATGTATAGTACCGTAGGAAGGCCTTAAATTGCAATTGCAAAGAGGATAAAATAACGTTATTTTCTTCCAGTGAGAATTAAATTCACCCGAAAAGCACGTCTTGGGATAATTCGGTAAAGGATATGAGGACAGTATGACTATAAGCACAGCAGAAATACGCAAGATTTTCTTAACCTATTTTAAAGAAAATGGACACGAAGTTGTCGCGTCAAGCCCGTTGGTTCCCCATAACGATCCAACCTTAATGTTTACCAATGCCGGTATGAACCAATTCAAAAATATGTTTACAGGCCTTGAAACCCGTCCTTATAATCGGGCGGTGACATCCCAAAAATGTATTCGTGCGGGGGGAAAGCATAATGACCTTGAAAATGTTGGCTATACCGCGCGTCATCATACATTCTTTGAAATGCTGGGGAACTTTTCTTTTGGGGATTATTTCAAAGAACAGGCCATTGAATTTGCCTGGAATTTAATGACCAAAAAATATGGCCTGCCGAAAGAAAAACTATGCGTTACAGTTTTTCATGAAGATGATGAGGCCGTCACTTTGTGGAAAAAGATTGCTGGGTTTTCAGACGATAAAATCATTCGTATTGCCACATCTGATAACTTTTGGTCAATGGGGGATACTGGGCCTTGCGGACCTTGTTCCGAAATTTTTTATGATCATGGGGCGCATATTCCAGGGGGCCCTCCGGGATCACCTGACGAAGACGGCGATCGCTTTGTTGAAATCTGGAATTTGGTTTTCATGCAGTATGAAAAAATGCCTGATGGGACCATGGTAAATTTGCCCAATCCTTGTATTGATACAGGCATGGGGATTGAACGCTTGTCAGCCATTTTACAAGGCGTGCACAATAATTATGATACGGATATTTTCCAAGATATAATTATGGCAACGGCAGATAAAGCCAAAGCCAATCCAAAAAGCGACCAAATTACATCTTTACGTGTGATTGCCGATCACCTACGTTCTTGCAGTTTCTTGGTGGCGGATGGGGTTTTGCCTTCCAATGAAGGACGCGGATATGTGTTGCGTCGTATCATGCGCCGGGCCATGCGTCATGCCCATATTTTGGGATGTAAAGATGCCTTAATGTGGCAGTTGGTTCCAACCTTAATTGAAAAAATGGGGGCGGCCTATCCAGAGCTTGGCCGCGCGGAAGAACTTATTAAAGTGACGCTGAAAACCGAAGAAGAACGTTTCCAAAAAACATTGGGAACGGGGATGCGTTTGCTGGAACAAGAATCCACAAAAGTTGCAGATAAAGGAACATTGGCCGGCGACGTTGCCTTTAAACTTTATGATACCTATGGTTTTCCTTTGGATCTAACCCAAGATATTTTACGTCATGAAAACAAGTTAGTTGACCTGGAAGGTTTTGCAACATGTATGAAAATACAACGTGATGTCGCCCGTGCGGCTTGGTCTGGATCTGGGCAACAAAAAGACGATGATATATGGTTTGATATTCGTGAAAAAGTTGGTGCGACTGATTTCTTAGGATACCAAACGGAATCTGCAGAAGGACAAACGATGGCGTTGGTTCAAAATGGCAAACAGGTATCTGAAGTAACGTCCGGCGATGTTTTTGTTGTGACAAACCAAACCCCATTTTATGGGGAATCCGGTGGTCAAATGGGGGACGCGGGTGTCTTAATTTCAGATAATGCAAAATTGGAAGTCACAGATACTTTGAAAGTTGTTGGAAATTTGCATGTGCACAAGGCAACTTTATTAAAGGGATCTTTGAAAGCAGGGGATGCTTTGCAAATGTATGTGGATGGGGATCGCCGTCGTAAATTGCGAGCCAATCACTCTGCCACCCATATATTGCACGAAGCCTTGCGCCGCCGTTTGGGTAAAAGTGTAACGCAAAAAGGATCCTTGGTCAGTCCAGACCGTCTGCGTTTTGACTTTAGTTACCCAAGTGCTTTGACCGATGAAGATTTACGTATTGTTGAAAAAGATGTGAATCACCAAATCCGCATGAATAATGAAGTTATGACAAAAGTAATGCATCCAGATGATGCGGTGAAGGCTGGAGCCATGGCTTTGTTCGGTGAAAAATATGGTGATGAAGTACGTGTTGTTTCCATGGGGGCGCCGGAAGAAGAAAAAGTATTTTCCACAGAGCTTTGTGGGGGCACGCACGTTGCCAGACTGGGTGATATTGGATTCTTTAAAATTGTTAGTGAAAGTTCTGTATCATCAGGGGTCAGGCGTATCGAAGCCGTCACCCGCGAAGCAGCAGAAAACTTGGCAGCAGAAAATCAGGATATTTTAAATAATTTGGCACGCGTTTTAAAAGTAAGCCCGGGTCAGGTAAAATCCCGTGTGGAAGCATTAATTGAAGACCGTAAAAAATTGGAAAAAGAAATCCAAAATGCAAGGCAACAAGCTTTTGCAACAGGTAAATCCGCAGAAGATGATATCGAAGAAATTGCAGGAACAAAAGTATATGCCAAGGCATTAAAAGGGGTGCCTGCCAAAGATTTACGCCCGATGGTGGATGCGTTGAAAAAGAAACTGGGGTCGGCCGTAATTCTTTTGATCGCAGAAAATGAAGACAAAGTTGCAGCAACTGTAGGCGTAACAGAAGATTTACTGGATCGTTTTGATGCCAAAAAATTAATCACAGTTGTGAGTGACGCGCTGGGAAGTCAAGGTGGCGGTGGCCGTCCAGATATGGCCCAGTGTGGTGGAAATGATGCCAGTAAAATTGACAGCGCGATTCAGATGTTTAAAAATAATTTTTAACAAAAAATAGAATTTACGATATGATGCAGGCATGAAATTGACTTATAAAAAATTACCGTATATATCCATTGGGATTTTATTTTCTTTGTCCCTAATTGTTTTCTGGCCGGGTGTGATGCGCCCTGACAGCGTGATGCAATTTCAACAGGCTTTGCAGGGTAATTATTCTGATCATCATCCCCCTTTGATGGCTTTTTATTGGGGTTTGCTGAATGCCATTTATCCAGGGCCAGGCCTTTTATTAATGACCCAAATGCTATTATTATGGGGAGCGGCTTTAATCTTTGTTCGTCTTTTTAAAGATTCCAAATTAAAATGGTATTATGTTTTGGTTCCCTTGTTTCCCCCCATTTTTGGATATGCCTTTTTCATATTAAAAGATGTTGGTTTTACCCTTTGCTTTTTGATGTCTGTTGCAATTTTGGTTTACCATGACTTGAAAAATAAAAGACTTTCTGTTTGGATCAATGCTGCTTTATTCATCCTTCTTTTTTATGGAACAGCTGTTAAGTTCCAGGCGAAATTTATTCTGCCTTTTATTATTTTATGGTGGGCAGTTTTGCAAAATAATAAAAACATATATCACTTGATTCTTAAGACCGTCCTTGCAGGTTCTTTATTTTTCATCTCCATTACAAGTTTTGAACGTTATTTAAATACAAAACAAGAACACAGTTGGCAGTATGTAAAGCTTTATGATTTGGCTGGCATCAGTTTAGATATTAATAAAAATCTTATTCCCCAAAGCCATATTGGTACCCCAGGTTTTACCCTGGAAAATTTACGAAAAATATATGAAACCGATCGGGTGGATAGCATGGTCTTTGTGGGTAATCCAACTTTCTTAAAGCGTGGGGCAACTGAACAAGAACGGGAAAATTTGATGACCGTTTGGTATAAGGCGATTGCCAATCACCCCCTTTCTTACCTGAAACATCGATCTGCATTATTCAATCATCAAGTCAGTAAAAGCATGGCAAAGACCAGAAATGAAATTTTAAGCTATAAAGCAGGAGTTACCAATTCAGTCTTACAAGCCCTTGATTTTGCAGAAGAATATGGAATTATGGGATTGGCACGTTTGTTAACATCTTTTATTTTATATCTGCCAATTTTATTGTTTTATATTTTTTACGGGGTTTTTCAATACAAAAAATCGCCATATGCAAGACCTTTGTTAATGATGAATTTATCAGGAGGAGCGTTGATTGCTACCTTATTTATTTTTTCAATGGCATCGGATGCACGATACATTTATTTTACGTCGTGCATGCTGCATTTTTCCCATCCGTTGGCTTATATGACTTGGAAGAAAAAATATAAATTAGGCGGCAAATAATAATCTTATAAAATTTTGCAAGGGGATTCCGCGGGAATATACTTGTTCCAGAACCCTATTTTCATCATTAACATATAAAAAACTTTCACCAATTCTGACAAGGTTTTCAGAAATCCGTTCAATTTCAATCCCTTCACCAATATTTATGATATGGATTGTTTCAGTAGCGTATCCAAGATCCGGGGTGTTAATAATATCTTCTGGATCAATTATTATGCGCAAAAGACCGTCAGCCATTTGGCGACAAAGACTGAGGGGTCTAAGGCTTTCATCTTCTGCAGAATGACTTGTTTGTGAAACGGACAAGGCTAACAAACATAATAATATAAATTTTTTGGTATATTTCATCTCAGTAATCTCAAAAATTAATACAAGACATATAAATACTTTAAAATATAAATCAAGATATATTTATAATTATTTTTTATATATTACGGTATTTCCAAATTGGCCATACCTGCAATGTAGAGTATTCAAAGATTGGCCAGAATCCAGATTATAAATAGAATCACAATATTCTTTTGCCATATCCATGTTATGGGTAATTAAAATGACAGCTTTGCCTTTGGCGGCCAGGGTCTTTAAATAACGCATAATTTTATGCTGATTATCTTGATGAAGGTTTGATAATATTTCATCGCCAAAAATATAATCAGGATTTGATATAAGCGCACGTGCCAGATAAACCATGGCTTTTTCCCCAGATGATAAAGTATTTATTTTCCGCCCTTTGAATTCAACTAACCCCAAATCAGATAGGATGTTATGGACCTTTAGGTGTTTTTCAGCCTTTGATTCTTTTGATTTAAGAAGGCCTAATTTAATAATATCTTCAATATATAAATCCCAATGACATAAAGAATTTGATGGAATATAACTTCTTAATTCCGCCAATCTTTTTACAGAGATATCAAAAACATTTTTATTGTAAAAATAAACTTGTCCGGCAGTTGGTTTTTGAAGGCCTGCAAGAATTCGGATTAAGGTTGTTTTGCCACTGCCATTTTTCCCTGTCACAGCAATGAATTTTCCAGGCGTGAATTCCCCACTGATATTTTCCAGGACAGAATTATAATCAAATATCATTTTAATATTTTTAAATGCCAGCATATTTTTTCCTATATTTAAAAATTAAGTGTATGAAAAAGGGGGCCCCGATTAAAGATGTGACAACCCCAAGTTTTAATTCCGTATCCCATAGGGGCAACCTTGTTATAATGTCTGAACTTAATACAATGATTCCCCCGCCAAGCATAGAAGGTACCAATAAATTACTGGGTTTTTGTCCAACCCATAGGCGGAGTATATGCGGTACAACCAATCCAACAAACCCGATAATTCCTGAAACAGCAACTGATGCCCCAATGCATAAGGCCACCCCCACAATAATTTTCTGGTATGTGTTTTTTACAGAATATCCCAGGCTTTGGGCCGTTTCTTCCCCCAAGGAAAGGGCGTCCAGACCTTGGCGTGTGTGCCACAATATGCCCCACCCAACTATTATAAAGGGCAGACATAATATGACGTGATCCATAGTGCGTCCCTCTAATGATCCCAGCAGCCAGAAAATAATTTCCAAAGCAGAGTAGGGGTTTTTAGATATATTTAATATGACAGAAGTGAGAGAGCTTGCCAGGCTGTTAATGGCAATACCTACCAAAATAACGGTGTATACATTAAAATATTTTTTCAAAATAATGTAAAGAAAGCCTGCGGTTATGGTGGCACCTGCCATTCCAAATAAAGGAATTAAAAAAGAAAAATGAACACTGATACCCAAGCTGATGCATAAAACAGATCCTAAGGCTGCCCCCGAAGAAATACCAACGATACCGGATTCAGCCAAGGGGTTGCGTAAAAATCCCTGCAAAATTGCCCCTGACAAGCCCAAACTTGCGCCGACCAAAAGGGCCAATAAAGTACGGGGCAGACGTATTTCAGATAGAATTATAAAAGCCATTTCATTGGATTTTGAATCGAATAATGAAGGGAAAATATTAACTTTTCCAATTAAAAGGGATCCAATAAAACAAACACACATCATGGAAAATAAAATAAAAATGCTTTTTTGATACTTATTTTTTTGCATTTTTTAACACCTTTATAAAATCAATAAATGATTGGGGGCAGGCACAGACCGTATGGTTTTGTGCAATGGGCATTATGGTTGATTTTGTTAGTTTGTCATAGGCAGGATGATTCACAAAAGCATAATTTTTTATGCCAACCCCTGTTGTAAATATATAATCAGGATTTTGGGTGATAATGGATTCAATGTCCATATACCCCCAACCTTTGGACGTATTAATATTTCTAAATCCTGCCAATTTTATGGCTTGATCAACCAATGTTTCTGTCCCTGGACTGGATCCCCCTATTCCAATATAAAGGGCAGTTTCAGTTGGAGGGGGGGATTCTTTAACTGATTGTAATTTCAGTATAATTTCAGATTTACTGGTGATCATTTCTTTAATTTTTTTCGCCCAAAACAGGAGTTGATCAAGGTTTTTTATGGGGGGAATCACAATAACTTTTATCCCTTGTTTTTCAAGCAGATGTTGAACAGATTTATTTATATAATTCGTTGCCAAAACCACTGTTACATTTTCTGATAAAAGGGTTTCAATATTTGGTGACTGAATCCGATAGTTTTTTGCCTTAGAATGAAAATAAGAAACACTTGGGTCTTGGGATAAAGGGGTTAAAAAGGCAACCTGGTCAGGTGCTGCAAAAGACAATAACCATTGGTCCGCACACAGATCAAAACTGGCGATTTTACCAAAGGAAGAACTGGCAATAATTAAAAGATTAAAAAGTAAGAATCGTGCCAATATAAACCTCCTGCCTTGGGGTGCGATACCCTGGGGTAATTATATAACGTTCATCAAATAAGTTATTAATTTTTAAATATATTTGGGATGTTTTGCTTAGGTGCTGCGCTAAGTTAAAGTCAACTATTGTGTAATTCCTTAAGTTATTTGACCCGCTTTTTCGATTGCCAACCCACTGTACAGATAAATGACTTTCTATTTCTTTTGTCATTTTCCAATTTAAATCACCATTAATTTTATGACGGGGAATGGCTGTGGTAACCCCAGGTTCTTGTCTGTCCAAATTTACCAAGGAATACCCCAGGGAAAAACCCAAGGATTCATTCATATTAACTGTCTGCTGAAGATCAATACCATCGATACGGGTATCGTTTGCCACATTATGGGTTTTCCATTTTCCATTACTTTGTTGTGTTTGTAACAGCCTATTTTTAAGGACGGTCCTATAATAACTTAGGTGAATTTTATAGTATTTATTTACAGGCGTCGTCACCCCTGTTTCAATCGAATAAGATTTTTCAGGACCCAAGTTATTATTTGATTCATAATAATCATCTTCCTTATATAAATCAGTCAAGCTGGGGGAGCGAAAGCCAGTTCGATAAGATATAAAGAAAGTTGATTGCTTAACCTTATATTTAATTACAGAAGAGTAAGTTTGATGATTTTTATAGGTTTTATGATAATCATTTCGAATCCCAATATCTAAGAAAAAATTCTGAAATATCATATGGTTATGGGATAATGCTGTGCCAATAACTGCCCCATCTTTTTTGAAATTATCTTGTTCTTTTAAAAATTCATTATCTGCTGTTAAAAGAACATTTGTATCTGAATTACCTTCCCCATAGTAAGTAAGTTTATAACTGCCATAGTATTTTGAATGATTTGAAAATGATGGCCCGGAATATTTTGAATAATCATTAAATCGTGCCATCAAAAGTTCATGATGATAGTCATATTTTTTGGAATCGCTGGTTAATTTTACCCCCATTAAGTTGGTTCGTCTGTATTGATTGTTTTGGGGTTTAGATAGAATATTAACTGTGCTGGCATCGTACTTTAAATTCGATTCATTGCCCCGCAAGAACAAAGAAAGATTGGCCATTCGAAAGGCATGATTCAGATGGGCGCCCCCCCCACCAATCGACGTTTTATTACGTTCCCCAAGTTTACGATTTTTTTCATATTTTGGCAGGCCATCCGTTCTGTTTCCTTCTGCATAAAGGGTATAATTTCCTGAATCATATACGCGGTCAAAATTGGTGTAGCCATTGAATGTATTAAAGGATCCGCCTTCGATTTGTATTTTGTTTTGGTTCTGGGTTGCCTGATGACTTGTCATATCAACAACGCCACCAATAGCATTGGCCCCATATAAAACAGAGGCTGACCCTGGAATTATTTTGACGGAATCAATGGACTTTGATTGCAATATGGATAAATCAAAAAGCCCACTTGATGCATTGTTCAAAGGTACGCCATCCAGTAAAATTAAACTATGTGTGGGGTTTAATCCCCGAAAGCTGACAGTTGCTGCCTGACCGGAAAACCCTGTTCTTTTAACGTAAACAGATGAATTTCTTTGCAGGACTTGGTCAATAAATTGTTTTTGCCGGGTGTCTGATTGCTTGTATATTTTTTTATTTTCATAGCTGTTGGGCACACATTTGGGATGCACCACAAGGCTGGCCTGTGATGACAAAGCAAAAGATGCAGCTATGGCTATAGCTATGAAATAAATAGCCATTATCATTCCTTAAAATTTGTAAATCCTTTACGTTTCCTTGTCCCCCTCCGGAACAAAAGAAAAAAACTATAGAAAAATACTTAACGCTGGCACGGTGTTATGATGCTCCTAACCTACGGACTGTAAGCGTTGTCGCTGATAACTTGTGCTATATTAATTATTTCCACTACGTAGCCTAGGCTATAAGATGGCAGGTCTCCTGACTTGTAGACGTCGTATAATTTGGTTGCCTTGCCTTCCCAGGATTAAACCCAGTGGCCGATGACTTGGATGACAACCAGTCTACTTACAGTTGCGGGGGCAGTTATGGAATTTCACCACATTCCCTTTTAATATAGATAAACCATTTTTTTAGAAAGCTTCGTTAACTTTCTTAGTAATAATGAAGGGTTTATGCGGAAATGCAAGATTATTTTCGCCTTTTTTATATAACCTGAACCCCGTGTCAAACACGGGGGGCATTATGACAGGTTAATAAGACGCTTGGTCTGTTCCCTTGGGGGCAGAGCCTATATAATCACAAATTATATAAATAAGATCGATCGATAATTCAGCAATATCTTGTGTGCTTTGGGATATGGAATTTTTGATTGAGGGGACGGAGGCACTTAATTCTTGCAACCTTTCGCCTTGTTCCAGGATGTTTTTAAGGATGCTTTTCATTTCTTGGGCTTTTTCCAGTTTTTGGTCTTTTAATATAGATGTCATTACTTTATTCCTAAATTTATTCCCCATATTTAACCATGGAAAAAATTACATATTGTCATTAAATAGCTGGAAATTTAGGCCAGAAAAGATTATGGTTAATCTGACTAGGGTTACACAAAATTTCCAGTCGTGGGGCCTTGAAGTAGTTACTGCTACTTAGGTCCCTTTTTATTTTAAGTTTTTCATTCAAGAAATCCTTTCTGTTTTAAGTTACGCTGCCTTCTTCCTCTATTCATAATAAAGGTTAAAGAAATTCAAATAACTGTGGGGGAAAATTCTGATCCGTAATTGTAAGATAATTGACTGTGATGAGAATCCCTGCGGTTATTATTATATATATCCCTTGTTTTTATACGGGATTAACCCCATATAAAAGAAGATGAAAGACATTCTGTACATATGCCTTTCATCAAGATAGGAAGCTCTTTCTTATATAAAGGGAGGCTTTTCTTTAGGGATAAAGAAAGCTGAAAGAGATCCGTCCCTATGGTTAGGCCTGGTTTGGCACCGCTTAAATCTCATCTCATCTTTAAAACCAGCCAGGTCTTTCCATTTTGTACTGCGGATTTGAACCGCATAATCTTGTTTCCTCAGCCTTTTAAAAATGCTAAGGAATAAAAGTAGTCCCTTAAAAATAAATTTAGTGTTCCAAAAGATGAAAGTCAATGATTAATTTTTAAATTTTAAACATTTTTTTGTATATTTAAAATTGAATGTGACTTTTTTGTGTGTATAACTAAAGATAGAGGCCATAAAATGAACAAAAATAAAATAAATTTTACAATCTTTGATGCACAAATATTTTGCGCCCTTTATGATTTGGGCAGCACCACTGAAGTCGCAAAGCAACTTGAGATAAATCCTTCCTTGGTGAGCATAGGATTGACCAGGTTTGAGAAAAAAATAGGCATTGGTAAATTGTTTACCAAACTTTCCAAGACGGGAAAGTATACACCGACGATGAATGCCAACAAAATTATTCAGTATATGAAATACGTCATTCAATTTGCGGAACAGGGTCTTAAGCAGAATTCTTGTGCAGATAAAAATGTCATAATAACATCGACACACACAATTCTTCATTATTACCTTGGGGATTATGTTAAAGACCTTATTTTTGATAATCCTGATTTGTATATTGACTTTAAACAGTCAGAAACAGTTGACCCTAAGAATCTTGGAGTAAATGAAATAGGCCTTACCTTTTTTGTGGATAATATCCAAAATAGGAAATTTTTTCCTTACCACACCTTTAAGCAAAAACTTTGGGCCAGCCCAGAATACATAGAAAAATTTGGTGAACCAACATCTTATGAAGACTTAAAAAATCACCGGCTATTATTGCGTAAGGAACTCGATGATCCTAGAGTTCTTTTTGGATCTAATTACTTAAGATCCCAATTGGATGAAAACGAACATCTTCATTTTTACAAAATATATAGTACGAGTTTCATTGACAAGCTTTGCGTGGATGGATGTGGCATTATGGCGGCAGCGGAAGAGTCAATTAGATTATCAAAATCTAAGCTTCAGAATGTTTTTCCAGATTTTAAAGGAGAAGAAATGGACGTTTATGTTTGTGTTGATAAAGAATTTCTACAAACAGATGTATGCAAAAAAATTGTGAACTGGATTTTTGAATGTAGAAAAAATTCATTTAGTAAGGCAGGAATTGAATCTTCATTTGCATTTACGCCATTACGCTAATCATTATGATACCCACAAACATAACCCTCCCATTTTTTATGGAAGCATTGCACCACTAATCATGCTAATAGCAATAACTACATAAACGTACTTAACAGATAAATTATATAATTTATTCATATTATTCTCCTTTTGAATTTCCATGGTCGGAAACCATCTTAATATACATTTATTATACCAAATTAAAAGGTTAAAACCATATTTTGTTCTATTAAAGAGGATAAAAATCCTGGAATTTCAATGATATAAGGCTTTTGACCCTCTTTTTAAGACGGTATTGATATGTAATACCATACAAAAATAATCAGTAAATTTGTAAAAGGGAATTATATAAATGTATTTCCTGATTTCAAAGGGTGGGGAGATGGATAATATCAGTGTCGGGCTTTGACAGAAATATAATAAATTAAGGATATGTAATTGTTATCATTGAAAATGATACTAAGGCATAAATATATTTGATTGATAAGTTATATAGCTTAGTCATTTTTAATCCCCATTTTAGATATATGATACATTATTTAATATTTAGAAGCCAGTTTAATGTAAATAGACCCTTCCAAATTAAAAGGTTAAAACCCTATTTTATTCTATTAACCATTTGATTTAAGGGGCTTTTCTAAACTATTACATTGGGTTATTTTTGTGATATGCTTAAGGTAATAAATTAAATAGTTAATAAAAATGATACGCAAAACCAAATCTTTCGTTTATGCCCTTGCGGGCCACCTGTTTATTCATTATGAAAACACTTTGTTGGCTTTCATTGGGCCGCTTATTGCCGATAAACTTTTTCCTGAAGGGCATCACAGTGTCTTTAATATCTATTTTGCCATTGCGGCTGGATACTGGCTTCGGCCATTTGGGGCTGTTTTCTTTTCTTGGATAGGCGACCGTTTTGGCCGGCGACCCGCGCTTTTATCTGGTTATCTTTTGCTTATTTTCCCCGCCATTATTGTGGGGGTATTACCCGAATATAAGTATTTTGGCTATATTACATCCATTATTGTTATTGCCAGTCGGGTTATTCAAGGGATCAGCCTTGAAGGCGTTTTTTACGGCAATATTACGTTTGTGGGTGAAAACAGTTCGGATGCCCAAAGAAATTTAAATACAGGTCTTGTTATTTCTGTTGGTTTTGCGGGGGCTTTGATTGGCACGCTTTTAAGCATTATATTTTTGCATGAAAGTATTATTGACTGGGGGTGGCGTGTTCCCTTTATCTTTGGGGGTGTGTATGGTTTATTCTTGTTTATCTTTAAAAACCATATTATTGAATCAAAAGAATGGCAAAAGTCGGATCATACGTCACACAAGTTTCCTTTTATCGATACGCTTAAAGATTATCCGCTTAATGTTTTGGTTGTCTTTATATATGGGTTAACCTTGCTTGTGCCTTTTTATATTTCTGTAAGTTGGTTGCCGCCCTTTATAAAACAGTCTTATTTTGTTTCTAATTCTTTTAATTTAACCATAACGTCAATTTGCAGTTTGGTGTCTGGGGGCGCCATTATTCTGTTTTCTTGGCTTTCTGCCTATTGTGGGACAAAGCGTCTTATTAACATTGGCTGTATATTTGGAATTGGATTAAGTGTTCTTTTTTATTATCTGCCAACCATAGATTTATTGGGGGCTTATATTGCCTTTCAAATTTTATCAGCCTTTACGATGGGTATTTATATAGGGCCCTCTTTTCTGCTTATTCAGACCCTGTTCCCGCCCGAATATAAATATTCTGGGTTTGCGGTTCCATCTTCGTTGGGGCAAGCCATTTTAATTGGATCCACCCCCTGGATTGCAACAAAGATTACATTTAATTATGGAATATCTTATATTTCTTTTTTCTTGGCGGCCACATTTATCTTAACAATTGTTGGGACTTATTTGGCCAAAGAAATAAAAAAAGGGGCGCCAACGGCCCCCCTTTGATAATGAAATATAGATTAAGAACTATAGTTTCGATGCATTCTTTTCAAGATATGTTGCAACACCTTCGGATGTGGCTTTCATCCCGTCATTGCCTTTATTCCAGCCAGCTGGGCATACTTCGCCATGTTCTTCGTGGAATTTTAACGCATCAACCATACGAATGGCTTCATCAACGTTACGTCCCAGTGGTAAATCATTAACGACTTGATGACGAACAACGCCTTTTTCATCAATCAAAAAGGTGCCACGGAAGGCCACAGATTCATCAACCAAAACATCATAATCGCGGGCGATTTGTTTTGTAAGGTCTGCAACCAATGGGAATTGAATATCCCCAATGCCGCCTTTTTCAACAGGTGTGTTTTTCCAAGCAAGATGGGTAAAGTGGGAATCAACGCTGATACCAACAACTTCAACATCACGGGCATGAAAGTCTTTTAAACGGTTTGCAAAAGCAATAATTTCAGATGGGCAAACAAACGTAAAATCCAATGGGTAAAAGAAAATGACACCAATACGTCCATTTAAATATGATTTTAAATTAAAGGATTCATTGATTGAATTATCCCCCATAACGGCTGGGGCTGTGAAATCTGGGGCAACTTTTCCAACAAGTACACTCATAAGTATTCTCCTTACAGGGTTATGCGAATAAATTTCATTCGCTTAATTATAATATTACCTTATAAAGTAAGGAAATCCCCCAAAAAAGCAAGGAAAGTTTTACTGGTCATACTCGGCAAGTAATCTATCAAGTTCTTGATCTGTAATGTCGGCCCCTCCCTTATCGCCTAAATCATCGCTCATTTCTACCAAAGGTTGTTTTTCATCAATTTTGATTTTGGCAATCTTTGCTTTGTTGAAAGCTTGGGCTTGCCTAATAAGCATTGTCATATTGAATTTATAGGCAGTTCCAACATCATTGGCCCGGGCTGCAGTTCCATAATTATTAAATAAATTCAGGCATTTCTCAATCTGTTTGCGGGATGTTGCGTATATACGGTTTTTTGCTGGATTAAGTTTGCTTAAGGCCTGTTCATTGTTTTTCCCAAAATCTTCTTTTTCGCGTGCGATATTATCGTAAGCCCCACAGAAAAATACGCCATAATCTTTAGGGTCACAGTTTTTTTGGCACCAGTACAATAATGTTTTTTCAGGTAGTTTTCCATCATGAATAACGTCTTTTGTAAAAGACGCTCCAGCATTTTTTCCTTGTCCAAAGGTGCTACAATTCCTGGCACAAGATCTTATGGGAAGAACTGAATACCACGCGCCTTTTGATGCCTTAGGCGTCCCAAGTTTTTTTTCTTCTGCTGTTTGTCTCTGGAAATCTTTAAGAATATCTTTCTTGCTGACGGTTATGTTTTGCCCAAACCGTTTGTCGGTGTCTGATTCAAATCTTGATAAAAGACCCCTGAATTTTTCCATGACAGCTTTTACAAGACGTTCCCCTGCCTCTTTATGCCGCGGGATTGAAATAAGGTATTTTTTTATAGGTGTTTGATTTCTTACGGATTTTTCAAATTGATCTGGGTCAACATTTGGAAGGAATTCACCGCCCATAAAAGAACTTTCTCTATTACTTCCAATTCCCATGCCATAAGCCGGGACCTTAGTCAGAAGTTCAATCGCAAAATTTTCCGCAAACTTATTAAAAGTTAGGCCATTTGCAAGGTTGGGGCCTCCCAGCCTTGATAAGGTGGAATCTATGTCGGCTGTTTTTTCTAAGTCAGCACGGGCTGTTTGGTAAATGGCATTGGCCAAAAGGGCATACCACATATTTTTTGTGGTTGAAAAACGACATGATTTTGAACAATCAAGAAAGGTTGCGTCACCGCTGGGATCGCCCCCTGCTTTTAAAATATTTGGCAAAGATTTTTGTGCTAAGGACGCCCCACAGGTTATCTGACACTTTGGAAATAACGATAATCCCATTGAGTTTGATGTTATAAAACATAGGCAGGCCGCCAGTAAAATTTTTTTCATAAATGAAAACTCCCTTATACATTATAAATTAACCCTACACTAGGAATTGTCACAGTGCAATGAGCACGATTATAAGAAAGGAAAAACGGATCTTTTCATTTAAGTAAAGTCATAGTATGATTTATGGAAATGTAGACAAATTGCAGAGGAAAAAAATGGTTAGCTTTTGGAATATTTTATTAATACTTTTGATTATATTAATTATTTTTGGTGCAGGAAAGTTGCCGAAAGTAATGAAAGACCTTGGAAAAGGGGTCAACCAATTCAAAAAAGGCATGGGTGAAGAATCGGATGAAGTTAAAAAAACAGTAAAAAAAGCTTTGCCGACCAAAACAACGGTGAAGAAAAAAGCCACCACAGCAAAGAAAACCGTCAAAAAGAAAGTGACGACAGCAAAAAAGGCAGTTGTCAAAAAACCTGCTGTTAAAAAGAAAGCGCCAGCCAAGAAAAAGCCTGCTGTTAAAAAATAATGTTTGACGTTGGGTTTTATGAATTATTGGTTGTGGCCTTAATTGCCTTGCTTGTCTTTGGCCCAAAAGAACTGGCAACCGTTATGTTTAAGATGGGGAAATTCACAAAAAAAGTGAAAAACTTTCAAGAAACTTTTAAGGCCGATAACCAGAAAATATTTGATAAACTGGAACTGGAAGATTTCGAAGAAACTGCCAAAGCAAAGGCAGCCAAAAAACAACCTTTAACGGATTTGTCAAATCATGGCAAAAAATAAACCCCAACCCATTCTTGGGCATTTATCAGAATTAAAAACCCGTCTTATAAAAATCGCCCTTTTATTTTTAATTGTCTTTGGGCTTTGTTATTTGATTTCGGATCACCTGTTTTTATGGCTGGCTGACCCCTTAAACAAAAGCCTTAAGGATATAGGAATTGAAAACCCAACCCTTGTTTATACGCATTTAGCCGAAGCCTTTTTGACTTATATCAAAGTATCTTTCTTTGCGGCTTTAATGATTACCTTTCCTTTTTTGGAAGTTCAAGCATGGTTGTTTTTAAAACCTGGGTTACACAAGACGGAACAGAAATTTACCTTTATGATTTTTGTTATGGCGCCAGTGTTTTTTATACTGGGGGCTGTGTTGGCCTATTATTACGTCTTTCCTTTAACGTGGAAATTTTTGGTGGGGTTCAGTATTCCCCAATCGCAAAACATTTCTATTCATCTGATGACAAAAATGGAAGATTATTTGGATCTGGCAACAAAGTTAATGTTTGCCTTTGGATTATGTTTTCAGTTGCCCCTTATTCTTATTATTTTGGCCAAGTTGGGGGTGGTTTCTGTTGATGCTTTGATCCAAAGCCGTAAATTTGTCGTTGTGGGGATTTTTATTATTGCCGCATTTTTAACGCCTCCAGACGTGATCAGCCAAATTGCCCTGGCCATTCCCTTGCTTTTGTTGTATGAATTGTCCATTATTATTATTAAAAAACTGACTAAGAAATAGAGGATACCTATGCACGATATTCGTTGGATTCGCGAAAACCCAAAAGACTTTGATGCGGCCTTAAAGCGCAGGGGTATCGATGCGCACTCTGCTGTTATTCTTAAGTTAGACGAAGATTATCGAAACTGCCTTACCCAAATTCAAGAATTGCAGCAAGAACGTAATGATGTTGCAAAGCAAATGGGCCAGTTGAAAAGGGAAGGCAAAGATGCATCAGATTTGGTGGAAAAAGGGGCGAAGATAAAAGAATCTTTGCCAGAAATTGAAACGGAATCAAATAATTTAAAAGATAAATTAAAGGGATTTTTGGCGACCCTTCCCAATATATTGGCAGATGACGTGCCTGATGGACAAGAGGAATCGGATAACCAAGAAATCAGAACACATCTGGATCCAACACAGTTTTCTTTTGATCCCAAAACCCATTTTGAAATCGGGGAAACAATGGGATTGATGGATTTTGAAACGGCAGCCAAAGTTGCAGGCAGTCGCTTTGTTATTTTGAAGGGGGCCTTAACGCGTTTAGAGCGTGCCTTGGCCCAGTTTATGCTTGATACACACACAGAAAAATTTGGCTATACTGAAATTTCAACACCGTTACTTGTGAATGATAATTCAATGTTTGGGACAACCCAGTTACCAAAATTTTCAGAGGATTCTTTTAAGACAACAGATGGATATTGGTTGATTCCAACCGCCGAAGTTTCAGTGACAAATACGGCAGCCGGGGAAATAGTTCCTGAAGATAAACTTCCCTTAAGATATGTTTGTCATTCCCCGTGTTTTAGGTCCGAGGCCGGATCGGCAGGGCGTGATACCCGTGGTATGTTACGCCAACATCAGTTTTACAAAGTTGAATTGGTCAGTATGACACTTCCTGAAAAATCAGCTGAGGAACATGAACGCATGACAGGGGCTGCAGAAGAAATTCTAAAGCAACTTAAAATACCTTTCAGAACCATGAAGTTGTGTGCCGGCGATACCGGATTTGGGGCCCAAAGAACCTATGACTTAGAAGCGTGGTTACCAGGCCAAGATGCCTACCGTGAAATTTCCAGTTGTTCCGTTTGTGGGGATTTTCAGGCCCGTCGTATGAATGCCCGATTCAGACCCCATCAACCAGAAAAAGCAAAGCCCCAATTTATTCATACATTGAATGGATCTGGATTGGCTGTGGGCCGAACGTTAATTGCCGTTATGGAAAATTATCAAACAGCAGAAGGCGGGGTTGTCATCCCTGATGTATTGCGTCACTATATGAATAATGCAAGGGAAATTACAAAAGATGGAAAACTCCAATAATTTAAGAATTCTTATATCAAATGATGATGGTATTCATGCGCCAGGGATTAAAATTCTGGAAAAAATCGCCCGTGAATTAACGGATGATGTATGGATCGTTGCGCCGGATCAAGAACAAAGTGGGGCGGCCCATTCTTTGACATTGAATCACCCTTTGCGGGCAAAAAAACTTAAAGACAAAAAATTTGCTGTCTATGGCACCCCAACTGATTGTGTGTTGATGGCTGTGGAAGAATTAATGGAAGGCAAAAAACCGGATCTTGTTTTATCCGGAATTAATAATGGGGCAAACCTTGGGGATGATGTGACTTATTCTGGAACAGTTGCTGCGGCGATTGAGGCTACTTTAATGAAAATTCCAGCGATTGCGTTAAGCCTTAACACTAAAATATCAGAACCAAATAAATGGCAAACAGCCGAAGATCATGCGCCAGCCCTGATTAAAAAATTAATTGATATAGGCTGGCCCCAAGACGTTCTTATTAATATAAATTTTCCTGATGTGGACTCCAAGAAAATTAAGGGTGTTAAGGTTTGTAAGATGGGATTCCGCCTGCCTTATAAATCAATCATTAAATCTCTGGATCCCCGTGGGAATCCTTATTATTGGTTTGGTGCCATCCCAGATCACTTGGAAAATGAAAAAGATACAGATTTATCTGTTATCAATGAAAATATGATTTCAATTACACCGTTGCATTTAGATATGACGCATACAAAAACATTAAGCCAATTGCAAAAGCATTTTGATTAATGATTCGGGTTTTTACATCCATTATTTTATTGTTGTTGTGTTCTTGCGAACAAGGCCCGCCTAAAGCCCCTTACGCTGTTGCAAATATTACCCTTGACCAGGTTGTTTTGCCAACTTTAATCATTGCCACAAAAAACGGCATAAGGGAAATTAAGCCAGCCGTTTGGAATGAAAAATCCCGCACCTTTACCAAAGGGACAGACCTAAATATCACAGCAGAAAAAGATGATACGGTTTATAAGGTCTCTAGAAAATATCACGTGCCCATTAAAACAATTATCGAAACAAACCATTTGATGGCACCATTTGGATTAAAAGAAAACCAAAAACTTTCTTTGGGAAGTCCCAAAGTTCACATCGTGAAAAAGGGTGAAACAGTAAATTCAATTGCAGATTTACATAAAACAGATGCCCCGGCGCTGGTGAAATTAAATAAATTAAAATATCCATATATTATTAAAGTAGGTCAGCAATTACTGCTGCCAAGTAAAGTTTTATACTTGCCCCCTAAAGACAGCTTTATTACGGTTAAACAAATTCCCAAGCAAAAAGGTCGAAAACTCTCTAAGAAAAAGACAGTCAAAAAATCCAAAGAAAAAGTTGTTTACGATAAACCAAACAGACGGACATCATCCATTTTCTTGCGCCCTGTTAAAGGAAAAATATTATCATATTTTGGCCCTAAGAAAGGGGGATTGCAAAATGATGGTATTAATATTTCTGCAAAAGCAGGATCCCCAGTTCAGTCAGCTGAAAACGGGGTGGTCGTTTATGTGGGGGATGAAATTGAAAGCTTTGGTAATATGATTTTGGTGAAACATAGTGATGGATGGATGTCAGCCTATGGGCACCTGGATGAAATAACTATTAAAAAAGGCCAGCATATTAAACGTGGGCAAAAAATAGGAACAGTTGGAACAACAGGGTATGTCAAAAATCCGCAACTACACTTTGAATTGCGCAAAGGCCGACGCCCGGTTAATCCAGGTCAATATATAACAAGGTAATTAAATGGATAAAAATATTTTTAACTTTATTAAGACCCCACAAGAAGACACGCATTCTGTCAAAAGAAATACGAAATTTTACCTTTCCATATTTAAAAATAATAAGATAGGGGAATGGTTTCCCAGTTGGAACTGGGCGTGCTTTTTTGCTTCTTTCTTCGGTTTGGATATTGTATGGCTTTTTTATCGAAGAATGTATTTAAATGGCATTTTAATTGGTTTGGTGGGGGTGACCTTTTTTGAATTTATTCGCATAAAATTGGGCCTATTTTTAGCTGCGGGTTTGGGTCTTGTTATTGGAAAAATTGTTATGTGGATTTTGAGAATTACCTGGGTTTTTACCTTTACAGTCTATGGAAATTCTTTGTATGGAAAACATATAAACCAACAGGTTGAAAAAGGGAAAACACAAAGTGGAACAGATCCATATACGTCGATGATTATTATTATTTTGTTGTGTATGAACTTAGCTTATATCATCATGAAGATGATGAAAGCTGGTATAACTGACGTAGCCAGTATGCAGGATTTAATGAACCAACTGATGGAAAAAAATGCAAGATAAAATTAAAACGTTTTTTCAAAGTGAATCAAAAGAAGGTATTATTTTACTGTTGGCGGCCATTGCTGCCATAATTTCAAAAAACTCTGTTTTTTCAGATATGTATAATACCTTTCTTGAAACCCATATCCAAGTTGCTGTTGGGGATGTTCATATTAACAAGCCATCCTTATTATGGATCAATGATGGGTTAATGGCCGTTTTCTTTTTATTGGTTGGACTGGAAATAAAACGTGAATTTCTGCAAGGGGAACTTTCAAATATATCTAAAGCCAGCCTTCCTTTTATGGCCGCAATTGGGGGGATGATTTTCCCCGCCTTGGTTTATTTATATTTTAATATTGATAGCCCTAAAGATATCAAAGGATGGGCCATCCCAGCGGCAACGGATATTGCCTTTGCCCTTGGCGTGCTTGCTTTGTTTGGGAAACGTATCCCAAATTCTTTAAAAGTTTTTTTACTGGCTTTGGCGATTATTGATGACCTTGGGGTTATTATTATTGCTTTCTTTTATACAGCAAATCTATCAGTTCTTTCTTTGTTGTGGGCCGCCCTTGGTATGTCGATACTTGTTATTTTCAATTCTTTAAATGTACGGCGCATTGCCCCCTATGTCCTGGTGGGTATTTTTATATGGGTCTGTGTTTTAAAGTCAGGCATTCATGCAACCTTGGCCGGTGTTTTGGTGGCCCTGGCGATTCCTTTAAGGACAAAAGGGGATAAAATATCGCCGGCTTTGAAATTGGAAAAAAATTTATATCCGTGGGTATCGCTTTTGATACTTCCTTTATTTGCTTATGGTAACGCCGGGGTTTCTTTAGGTGATATAAAATTAACAAGCTTCACCCACGAAGTTTCTTTGGGAATTGCCCTGGGGTTATTTTTAGGAAAACAATTTGGCGTTATGTTATTTGCTTGGTTAAGTATCAAACTTAAAATTGCTGAAATGCCAAGAAACGTTACATGGTTGCAAGTTTATGGAACATCTTTGCTGACAGGGATTGGCTTTACCATGAGTTTGTTTATAGGAACCCTGGCATTAGAAGGAACAGAATATGCTGTGTTAATTCGCTTGGGCGTGATTTCGGGATCCTTACTTTCAGGCCTTGCAGGATATTTTGTTTTAAAATATAGTATGGATAAAATTAAAAGGACATAAGTATGACCAATATTTTTTCTTTAGCCAGTTCAAATTTCTTATCCCCCGCCGTCCTAAGTTTTTTCTTAGGGGTGATTGCAGGTGGGACGAAATCAGACCTTCATATTCCTGAACAAATTGCAAAAGCCATTTCCCTATACCTAATGTTTGCAATCGGATTTAATGGGGGTGTTGGTCTTCGCAGTTATGATATTGGTTCAGAAATTATTTTGGCCCTTGGGGTCGCCATGTGTCTAAGCTTTTTTGTTCCATTTTTGGCAAATGGCATTTTGGGTAAAATGTGTCGACATTTAAATATAAATACCCGGGCGGCCATTGCCGCACATTATGGTTCCATCAGCATTGTTACTTTTGCAACCGCCATGCAGTTTTTAAAAGTTCAAGGAATTGGCTATGAAAAATATATTGTGGCGATGGCGGCATTAATGGAAACCCCTGCCATTGTTGCGGGTATATATTTAATTAAAAAAGGGAACAGTAAATCTATTGATGATCAATCATCAAAACGGTTGCTACAGGAAGTTTTTTTTAATGGGTCAATAATATTATTATTGGGCGGATTTATTATTGGTTTTATTTCTGATATAGCAGGGGTGAACGCAGTCGCCCCTTTCTTTTCAAAACCGATCAAGGCGATCTTATGTTTTTTCTTATTGGATATGGGCATCTTGGTAGCCAGACGCTTTGTGGGCTTTAAAAAACTGGGCTGGTCTTTGGTCTTGTTCGGGTTTTACATGCCACTTATCGGTGGGGTGATTGGCGCCGTCACTGGAAATTTAATTGGCCTATCCATTGGGGGAACGGCTTTGCTTGCAACCTTGGTGGCAAGTGCCTCTTATATCGCGGTACCGGCAGCAATGCGTATTGCTGTCCCCGAAGTTAACCCTTCTATTTATATTTCTATGTCTTTAGGGATAACTTTTCCATTCAATATTATTATTGGTATACCAACGTACTTAATTATTTCACAATATCTGGGGGGATAGATGAAAAATATACAAAAGAAGAAATTAGAAATATTTATCGAATCTACGTATGAAAGAAACTTACTAAAAATATTCAAAAAAAATGATGTATTAACTTATGCGTGTTTACCAACAGAGCATTATCACAGTAAACAAGTTAGTAGTATTGAAGACGATATCATCGATGTTTTTGGGTTTTCAATGTGTATTGTGATTGTCAATATTGATCAATATAAAAAAATTGTTGATGAAGTTGGTAAAGTTTTATCCCGGGCAAATGGAATCATGTACTGTCAAGATATTGAAGAAATTGAAAACGATTGAAATTTTTTCAGATATTTTTATTCATATCGGCAGCCCATATTTTATAGCTACCGTTTTTATAATGGGATTGTTTTTTAAAAACCATAGGGGGTTGTGTGTGACCGCAACCCTATCTTTGGGGTTCAGCTTTTTCCTTAACCCAATTTTAAAAAATATTTGGCAACTTCCTTTGAAATTTTCTGCCCATACCTATGCTTTTCCAAGTGGTCATAGCCATGCAATTGCCGCCTTTTTTTCAGTTTTATTTTTTGGTGTGTCCAGGAATTATAAAATAGGTATTGGCGTAATTTTAATATGTTACGCTTGGGCAATAAACAGGCATGGTTACCATGAATGGTTTGAAATCATAGGCGGACAATATTTTGGCATTGTACAGGGATTGATTTTTTACTTTATTGGGAAAAAGCTGGCAATTTATAAATCTTAATGTGGCAGATAATATCCAAAAGGTTTTTTTGGCAGTTGAAACTCAGCTGAGCAAGCCGTGGGAGCTTGTTGCAACAAGCAGATAATTTGTTTTGAAACTTTAGGAATGAACTTATCATTTAGCCAATGTTTAAAAGAAATTAAAATTTCTTTTGTGTATTTCTTTTGTTTTAGGTCAGGTTGTTTTGCGTCAGCAATGGGGTTATATAAAACTTGTTTGTTGGATGAAACGGATTTTGATTTATCTTTTTTGTAAACCTTAATTGCATAGCTTGCATACGTATATGCTGTATCCTTATCAAGATAGAAAAGGCCAAATCCTGTGCCTTCCCCTAAATTTGGAATATGATAGGTTGCAGGTACAATAACAACAAGTGTATCTAAGTCGTTTTCCCTTATAAGTTTATCGGCATTTTTAAGATGAATCCCTTGTGACTCTGACCCCCAAATTCCTTCAATAAAGTATCCTGTTAGACTTTGCTCTGGATCAACGGTTCCAAGATTAATAATTCGGTGTTCTGGAAATTTTTTCATAAGATTATTTGTTACTTGTCTTAAGATTAAGTCATTGGCATTAAATAAAACCTGTGATGTATCTGGGAAAAGGCTTGTGCGTTTTTTGTCTTTAACATAGACCATTCTGTTTTGGAAAAAGATGCCATAGGGTTTAGGAAAAGCTGACATAATACCTATTTTTGTGGTTTCAGTTGAAAGTTTTAAGTGTTGACTAGAAGGAGTGCAAAGCCTTCCCAAGCTTAAATTTGAGATAGTTAAAACTAGAAATATAAAAATAAATTTCATATAAGTGCCCCTCTTTATTGACTCATATTTGCTGAAAGAATTGCAAGGTTAACCAAATCATTTGCCGTTGCTGTCATGTTGGCAATTTGCACAGGTTTTTCAAATCCCATTAACAAAGGACCAATTAAGGTTGCCTCCCCCATACATTGCAATAGCTTATAAGATATATTTGCAGAATGCAGGTCAGGCATAATAAGAATATTGGCAGGTCCTGTAAGTCGTGAAAACGGATAGAATTCTTTATTCTTTTCGTTTAAGGCGACATCAACTGACATTTCACCTTCATATTCAAAATCAACTTCTTTCTGGTCTAAAACCTTAACAGCCGCGCGTATATGATCGGCATGTTCACGCAAGGGGTTGCCAAAGTTTGAATAGGAAACAAAGGCAACGCGGGGTGTGTGACCCATATCACGTGCTTTCTTGGCACACTGGCAGGCCATCTTTGCCATCATTTCAGGGGTAAGTTTATCATTGACGGTTGTATCGGCAATAAAGACAGTCCTATTCTTTAACACCAAAATAGACAGCCCAAAAATACAATCGCCTGGTTTTTGGTTGATAACTTTTGAAACGTTATCTAAGGCACCAGAATAATTTCGTGTTAAACCTGTTACCATTGTATCGGCATGCCCCATGGCAACCATCATGGCCCCAAAAAAATTCCGATCGCGATTAATCAGGCGTTTACAATCACGGTATAAATAACCTTGTCTTTGAAGCCTTTCATGTAACAGATTTGTATATTCTTCGTTATATTCAGAAAGTTTGGCATTATGGATTTCAACTTTGTCAGGAAGGGAGAAACCACTTTCCTTAACTTTCTTTTTAATGATGTCTTCTTGGCCAATCAAAATGGCTGTCCCCAGGCCATCTCCAGCAAAAGAAATGGCGGCCCGAATCATTTTATCTTCCTCGCCTTCAGCAAAGACAACTTTCTTATCCAATTTTTTTAATTCTTGGCAGACAGAAATTAGATTTGAATAGGTAATATCACGTCTGGCACGTAGTTCTTGTTCATAGGCTTTTAAGTCCCGTTCTTTATCAAGGGCAACGCCTGATTTAATGGCTGCCTTTGCAACAGCAACAGGAATTGCTGAAATCAGACGGGGGTCCAACGGAACAGGAATAATATATTCAGGCCCATAAGATTTTTCACGCCCACCATAAGCTGCGGTGACTTCTTCATGAACGCCTTCACGGGCCAACTTTGCCATCGCTTGGGCAGCCGCAATTTTCATTTCATCATTAATTTCTGTTGCCTTGATATCCAAAGCCCCCCGAAAAATATAAGGAAAACAAACAGCATTATTAACTTGGTTTGGATAATCAGATCGCCCCGTGCCAATAATGGCATCACTGCGAACTTCCTTCACATCATCTGGCGTTATTTCTGGGTTTGGATTGGCCATTCCAAAAATGATAGGTTTTTTATTCATGGATTTCACCATGGATTTTGTAAATGCCCCTTTGACGGAAAGACCAATTAAAACATCGGCGCCTTTTGCGGCTTCTTCAAGGGTCCGCAATTCTGTTTCAACGGCAAATTTTTGTTTCCATTCATTCAGGTTGGATCGCCCCTTATGAATAACGCCTTTGCTGTCCGCCATGATAAGATTTTGGGACTTAACCCCCATTTTTAACAAAAGATTCCCACAGGCAATGGCTGCAGCACCCGCCCCATTTATAACAATTTTTGCAGTTCCAAATTCGCGCCCTGTTAGGTGTAGGGCATTTATCATGCCGGCCACAAGAACAATCGCAGTACCATGTTGGTCATCATGCATGACAGGGATATCTAATTCTTTTTTAAGACGTTCTTCAATAATGAAACAATCCGGTGCTTTGATATCTTCAAGGTTAATACCCCCAAAAGTTGGGGCAATAAGTTTAATGGCATTAACAAATTCATCAACGTTTTCTGTATCAACCTCAATATCAAACCCATCAATGTCAGCAAATCTTTTGAAGAAAACGGCCTTCCCTTCCATTACGGGTTTGGAAGCCAACGCCCCAAGATTCCCAAGTCCCAGAACAGCTGTTCCATTGGATACAACAGCAACCAAATTTCCCTTCGCTGTATATTTATACGCATCTTGTGGATTTTCTTTAATCTTAATACAGGGAATCGCAACACCAGGGGAATAGGCCAACGATAGGTCCTTCTGGGTTACCAGGGATTTTGTGGCATTAATTTCCAGTTTTCCTGGTTTGCCTTTAATGTGAAAGTCTAAGGCTTCTTGATCGAAATTTTGTTTTGTCATGATTTACTCTATTTATTAACTTCATGATACCTAATTTTATCAAATATAGCTAGGATCAAAAGTGTATGCTATGGTATCAATAAACATGTAAACAAGGTTGGAAAAAATGGACGCCATAGATTTAATATTTTTAGTTTTAACAATTTTTATTGCTTTTCGTTTATATAATACTTTTGGGCAAAAAAATGAATTGGAGGATACCAATGAAACTTTGCAAAAACTGCAACAAAGATTGCAATCCACAGGCGTTTCTAAAAAATCCCCGTTATTAACAGCTGAAAAGCAAATAAGACAAGCAGATCCAAAATTCACCCCAACCCGGTTTTTAGATGGTGCACAAAAAGCCTATGAAATAATTATTCAATCTTTTGTTAAGGGCGATATGGATAGTTTGAAAAACTTGGTCGCCCCTGGTTTATATGAAAATTATGAAAATATTATTAAAGATAGGGCAAAGAAAAAACAGACAGTTGATTTACCTTTTTTCCGTTTGGTTCGGGCCGAAATCGACAAGATAGAGGTGGTTAAATCAAAGGCAAAAATTCACGTCCTATTTAAATCTGAACAGACCCAAATAATAAAAGGCCCGAAAGGAAAAATAATCGAAGGGGATCCAGACGAACTTTCCCAAATCGAAGAAATTTGGGTGTTTGACAGATCTGTAAAATCCAGTAATCCAAACTGGCAGCTTGTTGAAATTAAACCTGTGGAAAATGATTAATCAATTCTTTCGAAATATTTTTTTCATTGGAATTATTTTTCTATCTGGATGCCAGAGCTACATAAAAACGCACCCAAAAATAAAATTAATTCCCGCAGAAATTTCTGACCTTCCAGATTGGGAATACGATGATCACCGTCCTGCCTTTTCTGCCTTTAAAAAATCATGTCAGGCCTTGGAAAAAAAACCAGTTGGGCAAAGTTTAAAATTGGGTACAAAATCACAAGATTGGCATAAGGTTTGTTATGCCGCCACAAAAATAAAAGGGTCGGATAAGACATCGGTTCGTCATTTTTTTGAAAATAATTTCAAGATCTATAAAGCCACAAATGATGGAGGTCCCGATGGTCTGTTTACCGGGTATTATGAAAGTTCCCTTAAGGGGAGCAAAGTAAAAACCAATAAATACCATTGCCCCCTTTATCGACGACCCAAAGATTTAATTGCCGTGCCAGGTATAAAATATGGTCGCAAGAAATTTCTGGGTGATCACGAACCGCACTATAGTCGGAAAGAAATTAATCAAGGAAAATTGAATGGCCAGGACTTGGAAATTGTCTATGTAAGTTGTGCCGCCGATGCTTTCTTTTTACATATACAGGGATCAGGGCGTGTGGAGTTTGAAGACGGCACCTTTATGCGCGTTGGGTATGCTGGGGCCAATGGGCATCCTTATACATCCATCGGGAAAATCTTGATTGATCGTGGGGAAATTCCAAAAGAATATATGTCAATGCAGGCCATTCGTCATTGGATAATCGCGAACCCAGATAAAGCTGGGGAATTAATGGAGGAAAATGCGTCCTATATCTTCTTTCGGATATTGGAAGGGGATGGGCCCATCGGGTCGCAAGGTGTCCCCGTTTCAACAGGGCGAACCTTGGCGGTGGATAAACGGTTTCATGAATTTGGTACGCCTATATATTTAAATGCCGTGACTGATGGAAACCAAGTTAATTTAAGACGTTTGTTAATTGCCCAAGATACAGGTGGCGCGATTAAAGGTGTTGTTCGCGGGGATGTTTTTTGGGGCTACGGCGACAAAGCGGCTGAAATTGCAGGGACAATGAAATCAACAGGGCAATTCCATATCTTTTTACCAAAGGATTCACAAATCCCCAGCCCTTATTTATTATAAAGATATGGTTAAAAAACGGGGCTTAACAGATACGGAAAAAGATTTATGGCAAACCGCCATGAAGGATGTCAAAAAACTTGATCATTCCATCCATAAAACTTGCAAAAAAATTGAAAACAAGCCGGTGATTCAACCTCTGCCAAAATTGGAAGATATTGCTGAAAAGATTTCAGAGGTTAAAAAGCTTCAAACAATTGACCGGACTTTATTAAAAAAAATAAAACAAGGAAAGGTTCAAGTGGATGCCCGATTGGATCTGCATGGGATGACCCAAGACCAAGCCTATACAGCTTTGCGACAATTTATATCTTCGTGCCATACAAACGGAAAAAAAATCTTACTGGTTATAACAGGTAAGGGCGGAATGGACCTGGGCGAAAATGATCGTCCAAAAGGGATCTTGAAACAAAATGTGCCAAAGTGGCTGCAGACCTTTTCAGAAGTTTTATCCACGACCGAAGCCTTAAAACACCATGGCGGAAATGGCGCCATGTACGTGATTTTACGCCGCCTAAGATAAACATAAAAAAACCCGGCAGTTGCCGGGTTTAATTTTAATCACAGTTTTATCTGCGTTCTCCAAGAAATCTTAGGAAAAATAGGAACAAGTTAATGAAGTCTAAGTACAGGCTTAAAGCCCCAATAACGGCTTTTTGGCCTTGGACTTCAGTTGAATCCCCTTCAAAGTAAATCAACTTAATCTTTTGGGTGTCATAGGCCGTCAACCCTGTAAATAACAACACACCAAAGGCAGAGATGATAAAGTCCATGGCAGTGCTTTGCATGAAAATATTTACAACAGACGCGATGATTAACCCAAAAAGAGCCATCAAAAAGAAGGACCCAAAGGTCATCAAATTACGTTTTGTTGTATATCCGTACAAAGCCATTGTCCCGAAAGTGGCGGAAGATACCAAAAAAGTACGGTATAAACTTGCCCCTGTGTACACAATAAAAATGGTGGATAAACTTAATCCCATAATACCGGAATATACCCAGAACAAGGCCCGTGCCTTTGCGGCCGGCATCTGGAATACACGTGCAGATAAATAAAACACCATACCAAGTTGGGCAAATAACAGAAGCCATGTAACACCACTTGGTTTAACAAATCCAGATTGATCAACAGTGAACAAAAGGTTTTGCAAGGCGGGCATTGTCGCGCCTAAATAAGCAACAACACCTGTTAAGGACAAGCCAATAAACATATAGCTAAAGACTTGAAGCATATATTTACGAAGCCCTTCATCAATTTGGGCACCTGCAACTGAATGTTCAATTGTTTTGTTGTTTTTATAATTATTAACCATAGAATCCTCCTTCTTTATATATAGAGGTTATTATTACAATATTATTAGTATAAACCCCCCAGAAATACAAGGAATATTTAGCTTGAAAAAGGGATGGTTAATTTTAAATAGTTATAACATTTCTATCCTAGATAGCGATAATGTCCTGTAATTGGAAATTCAAAGACTTACCGCCGGCCGAATAATTTTTCCAAATCTTTTAATTCCAAATGGATATAGGTTGGGCGGCCATGGTTGCATTGGCCAGAACTGTTGGTCATTTCCATCTGGCGCAATAATTGATTCATTTCCAAAACAGTTAGTTTGCGTCCGGCCCGGATGCTGCCGTGACAGGCCATGGTTGAACAGATTTCTTCGATTTTTTCTTTCAGCAAAGACGCTGTCCCCCATTCTTGAATTTCATCTGCCAGATCTTTTACAAGGCTGATGATATCTGCCTGGCCGATAATATCAGGAATTTCCCGCACCAAAACAGCATCATTGCCAAAGGGTTCAATCACCAGACCAAGTTGGCCCAATTCATCCGCTTTTTTTAAAAGCAAAGTTAGGCGTTTTTCATCCAAAGTAACAACTTCGGGAATTAACAGCGCCTGTGTTTTAACCCCGTTTTTTCCCAAGTCCGTTTTCATTTTTTCATAAACCAGGCGTTCGTGGGCGGCATGTTGATCAACAACGATCAATCCTTTTTTTGCTTGGGCAATAATATACGTCCCATGAATTTGCGCGCAGGCCGCGCCCAACGGATAATCAATTAATTCTTGATCGGCCTCTTGAAAAGTTTCTGTTCGAACCTCTGGTTGAAAACTGGTTGGTTCTGCCACCTGATGATGGGAAGGGGTATTGAAAGATTGTTGTTTCCACGAAGCTGTTATCGAGGGGTTATTTTGCCCTGAAGGCGAAAAACCAGTTGGCCGTTGTTGGGGAAAAGTATTCGGTTGAAATGATGACAAAGCCTGATCCCCCACAGTTGTTGAGGCCTGATGCCCCATCCCAGCCAAAGCATTTCTTAATGAGCCAACCAATAATCCACGCACCAAACCAGAATCACGAAAGCGAACTTCTGTCTTTGCAGGATGCACATTTACATCCACAGTCAGTGCAGGCAATGTTAAAAATAGACAAAGTAAAGGGTGCCGATCACGGGCCAAATAATCTTGATAGGCTGCGCGGACAGCGCCGGTTAAAACTTTGTCTTTGACGGGGCGGCCATTTACAAACAAAAATTGCATTTGCGCATTGCCCCGATTTAAAGTGGGAAGTCCGGCATAGCCAGAAACAGTAACACTGTCCCTGGTTGATGAAATTTCCAAAGCATTATCTGCAAAATCTTGTCCCATAATATCGGCTAAACGATCCAGCTGACTTTCTTTTGGAAGGTAATTAAAAATGGTGCGATTTTCCGTTTTTAATTTAAAGGCAATTTCAGGATAAGCCATGGCCAATTTTTGTAAAACATCTGTTGCGTGGCCAACTTCAGTTCCAGGCATTTTTAAAAATTTCAGACGGGCAGGGATGGCATAAAATAAATCCCGAACTTCGATGGTGGTTCCTTTACGGTAAGGGGCAGGGCTTGGTTTTGATACATCGCCGCCTTCAACTTTTAAGGCCCACCCTTCTGAAGAATCTTTTTCAGAACTTGTGACGGAAAGGCGACTAACGGCCCCAATAGAGGGAAGGGCTTCCCCTCTGAATCCCAAACTTTGAATATTAAATAAATCTTCCGCGGGTAATTTTGATGTTGCGTGGCGTTCAACAGCCAAGGTCATATCTGCAGGTGACATGCCATCACCATTATCAATAATTTGGATAAAGCTGCGTCCACCCTCGTGAAGAGTAACTTCAATATGGGTCGCATGGGCGTCAATGGAATTTTCAACAAGTTCTTTAACGACAGAGGCAGGTCTTTCAACAACTTCCCCTGCTGCAATTTGATTGATTAAATGGGAAGGTAATCGCCTGATTTTTTGGGTCATTTTTTTACCTTTGCCTTACATATCCTGTAAGTATTTTTTGGCCAATATTTTTCCTTGTTCAACGGCTGGTTGATCAAACGGATCAACGTCCAGTAGGTCCGCTGTAAAAAGTGTTTCAAAAATAAAGTGCATCATCAAAGCCCCCATCGATTTATTATTAATTTCGGGAACAAAAATCACACGTGTGGGGCAATCATTTTTTATTAGGGTGTCAATGGTTGCCTGTTGTTCAGATTCCATCAAATGTCCAATTGATTTATTGGCCAGGTATTCCAGGTCTTGATCTTTGATAATTTCAGGGGTCAAAGTCGGACACATATCGTCTTTGTGAATGGTTGAAAAAACACTAAAGAATTTATCTTTTGGCCCATCCAGATAAAGTTGTAACTGGCTGTGCTGATCTGTGGCGCCAATGGCTTGAACTGGAACAGATCCCTTGCCATTTTTTCCCAAGCTTTCTGACCAAAGTTGGCCATGCCAACCCACAAAAAGTTTCAATCGATCACAATAAGGGAACATAACATTGATGTTTTTTTTGTGAAGTGTATTGAAAATAAAGGTTGCGGTTGCGCCTTCAATTGGGGCAAATGTATGCAGAGTATCAGGGGTAAGGTGTTTAAATTCTTCAATAACACTTGCCGCCCCTTCCCGAATTTCATGGATATCCAGACCTGCAAGAAAAGCAGGAATCATCCCAACACAAGAAAAAACAGAATAGCGACCGCCCAAATTTTGGTCATGATCAACCGTTTGAATCTGCCACCGATCTGCCAAACGCTTTAAGGGAGAACTTTTGTTTTCTGTGATAATTAAAAAATGGTGGGCAATGGATGCTTCGGTTGTGACTTCCATATAACGACGAATGGTACATAAAAACTGTGTCAAAGTTTCGGCTGTTGATCCTGATTTTGAAATAACGATAAAGAACGTCTCTGCCAAGTTAACAGAGGTTAGTAATGTATTGAAACTGTGGGGATCAATATTATCAGCGAAATGAATATTCGGGGAAGATGTTTTTCTTAACGCCATCAACGCTTGGGCGCCAAGGCTTGACCCGCCGGTTCCAAGAATAATAATATCTTTAAAATCATCCCTGATTTGATAAAGTAGACCTTCAATATCTTCAATATCTTTACGCATGTAAGGATACGTAAAGTGGGGGATACGTTCTTCGAAAAATTTCTTTTGATATTTTTCAACAGATTCTATTAATTTTTTGGCATGAAGTTGGGTGTATTCTTCGGGTAATCCTTTTTTGATTACCTTGTCCATACAGCCCTGCATTGATTGGGTATAAAGTGTCATTCTGTTTTCTCCAGTTTTCAGGAATTAATTTTTTATATCTAGCCCAAGTTTTTTTGATTCTTCTGCGGCGTCAATAATCTTGGCTTTCTTTTTATTGGATTTTTTCCAAAATAGAACAGAATCTTTCATTTTCCCCTGCCATTTTGCTTGTTCAAGATCTTCTTTTTCTTGGTCGATATTAAGATCTTTATAAATTTCTTTATGGGGTTTAATTTTTAATTCTTGAAGCAAAGCTTGTTCGGATTCGTGTAGCGGTATTTTTTTATTTTGTGGAATACCATGCAAGATTGAATTTGATTTATGCGTAACTTGTTTTTTTCTTTTTAAATTATCTTGGCTACCAGGTTGGGGTAAGGAAGATGTTTTTGGCATGCTTAATTTAGTATGTTTCACAACACGGTATTCGTCAGGGACGGCCTTAAAAAACCCAAGGCTTTGTTTAGCTTCGGGGGAACAACAGGTAAGTACGCCAAGAATTAATCCAAGAAATAAGAACTTAAATTTTTTCATGTTTTTCCTTTATATAAGAAGTTGCAAGATATAAACAAACGCCAATGACGATAAAGCTATCTGCAAAATTAAAAGCTGGCCAGTGATATCCAGAAAGATGAAAATCAAGAAAATCTATGACTGCCCCATGTTTAAATCGATCCATAATATTGCCAATGGCCCCCCCAATTATTAAAGCTAAAGGAATGGACTTTGCCAGACATTTTTCTTTTGCCATTAAAAACACAAGAAAGGCTGATACTGCAATTGTTCCCCAACTGATGATATTAAAGACAAGGTCACCCCCATTATTAAATAGTCCAAAAGTAATGCCAGAATTCCAGGCAAGAACAATATTAAAGAAAGAGGCCATTTGAACAGGCAACGTCGCGGCAAGTTCTAAGATTAATTCTTTGCTATATTGGTCTGCAAAAATTAACGTTAAAATAATGACTATGTGGATAAGATGAAGTCTAAGCCTTAACATTTGTTCATAACCTTGTCACATCTTTTACAGAAAGTCTCTGACACTTCTTCCAAGATTTTCCAACACCTATCACATTTATTGCCGTTTGCCAATTTTACATCAATTGAAATTTCTGCCAAAGCATCATGGGTATAAAGATTGTCTGCCCCTGGCTTGTCAATAATAGATACCCCAGATGTAATACACAATTCTGATACATCAATACTGTCCAAGATGTTTTTTATTTTTTCATCTGTCACATATATTTCAGGCGATGCCTGTAAACTGGATCCGATTTTGCCTTCTGCGCGGGCAAGCTCTAAGGCCCCTGTAATAACTTTGCGGGCCTGACGAATAATATCCCATTTTTCACCCAAATCAGATTGATGCCATTCAGTTGGAATGGTTGGCATTTCTTGTAAATGCACACTGGACCCTTCGCCTTTACGGGTAATCCATGCTTCCTCAGCTGTAAAGGAAATAACGGGGGATAACCAAATGGTTAATAGATCAAACAATTTTTTAAGGACGGTAATGCAGGATCGATAAGTTATATTATCGTCATCATCGCAATACAAAGCATCTTTGCGAATGTCGAAATAGAACGAAGATAAATCCAAGGCACAAAAATTGTAAATTTCAATGAACAGGTCATGAAGGTCATAGGCCTTAATTTTATCACGCATCGTTGCATCAATGGCGCTGACACGATGCAGAACCCATTTTTCCAATTCAGGTAATTGATCATAAGGAACGTCTTTAACATTTTCGGATGATTCTAAGTTGCCTAAAATATACCTTAAGGTATTGCGTAAACGGCGATAGATATCTTGGTACCGTTTTAATAAGTCACGTCCCAGTTTTAAATCATCTGAAAAGTCAGAGCCAATCACCCATAAACGAAGTATATCAGCCCCATATTCGTTGACAATTTCATCAAGTGTAATGGCGTTGCCCAATGATTTTGACATTTTACGGCCGTTTTCATCCACCAAAAACCCATGGGTAAGAACCGTTTTAAAAGGGGCACTGCCTTTATTGGCGCAAGCTGTCAATAAAGATGAATTAAACCATCCACGGTGTTGGTCGGATCCTTCCAGATAAAGATCAGCTGGATATCTTAAAGAAGGTGTATGGTTTAAAACAAATTCTTGGGTAACCCCAGATTCGAACCAAACATCCACAACGTCACGCACTTGATCGTAATCTTCGACGGCATACTTGTTCCCCAAGAAATCCTGGGTAGGCCTTTTGAACCAAGCGTCTGATCCTTCTTTCATAAATATTTCTTGGATGCGCTGGTTGATTTCGGCATCTTTTAACGGTTGGCCCGTTTCTTTGCTTGTAAAGATGGCGATGGGAATTCCCCACGGCCGTTGACGGGAAATACACCAGTCTGGGCGGCCTTCGACCATTGATTTAATGCGGTTTTTACTTTGCTTTGGAATCCAATTTGTTTTTTCAATTTCAGCCATGGCCTTATTTCTAAGGTTGTTTTCTTCCATAGAAATGAACCATTGGGATGTACAACGATAGATCAAGGGGGCTTTGGAACGCCAAGAATGTGGATAGCTATGCTTAAGTTCTGATTTATACAACAGGCCATTTGCCTTAATTAAGGCGTCAATAACTGTATCATTGGCTTTGTAAATATGAAGGCCTGCAAACAGGGGAACATGTTTGTGGTAAACACCATCTTCGCCTACCAATTCAGGAACTTCTAAGTTATGTTTTTTGCCCAATTCAAAGTCTTCAAGACCATGGCTTGGGGCAGTGTGGACAAAACCTGTTCCTTGTTCAACTGTCACGTGATCTCCGTGGAACATTGGTACATCAAAGTCATATCCTTCACCATTCAAAGGGTGATGGCAAATAGACCCTTCAAGACCATTTCCTGGAATTTTTTCCAATATATTGTAATCAATGATGCCGCAAGCTTCTGTTACTTTCCCTACTAAGTCTTCAGCAATTAAAAGCCTATCATCAGGGGATGCAAAGACATTTTCTTTGTCGGTATCAACCTCTGTGACCTGGATTTGAACGTACATAACATCATCTGCATAAGCAATGGCCCGGTTGGCAGGAATGGTCCAAGGGGTTGTTGTCCAGATAACAACTTTTGTATCTTTCAGGGCCTCTATTGACGGTCTTACAATCGGGAACATAACGTAAATGGTTGGGGAAACCTTGTCATAATATTCAACTTCGGCTTCGGCCAAGGCTGTTTTTTCAACAACAGACCACTGGACAGGTTTTGCCCCGCGATATAAGCCGCCATTCATCAGAAATTTATGAAGCTCTCCCACGATGCGGGCTTCGGATTCAGGATTCATGGTTAAATAAGGCGTATCCCATGCCCCAAAAATCCCTAATTTTTTCATGCTTTCCCGTTGGATATTTACCCAATGATCAGCATAATCACGACATTCTTGGCGGAATTCAGCAACAGGCACGTCGTCTTTGCTTTGTCCCTTTTTGCGATAGCGTTCTTCGACTTTCCATTCAATAGGCAATCCATGGCAATCCCACCCAGGGACAAACGGCACAAACTTTCCAGCCAAACGTTGATATTTCATGATCATATCTTTTAAGGATCGATTGAATGCGTGCCCCATATGGGCATCCCCGTTTGCATAGGGCGGTCCGTCATGTAAAATAAAATCAGGTTTGTTATCAGGATTTTCAGATAACTTTGTATTTAAATCCATTTTTTCCCAGTAAGCCAATAATTCAGGGGCTTTTTGGGGTAACTTTGCCTTCATTTGAAAGGGGGTTTTGGGTAAGCGAACTGTAATTTCTTTCTTTTCCATGATTTCCTACTTTAATTAATGTTTGTGCGCGCAACCACAGCCTTTAAGTTTTTGAACAGGGACAGAGATATCTAACATAAATATTTCTTTTCCATTACTGAATTTTAAAACCAACTGAAATTCATCCCCTGCCTTAAGTTCTTTTTTCAATCCTATTAACATGACATGAAGGCCGCCAGGTTTCAACTCTGTCACCGTTCCAGGGTTTAAGGATATTTCTTTCACTGATCGCATACGGAAAACATCGCCTTCTTGAATATGGGTATGTAATTCCACATGGTCACATATATCTGTACTGGCAGATATCAAATTCCATTCATCCCCTTCATTATTCAGGATGTTCATAAAGACCGCACCGTTTTTTCCTTTTGTTTCTCGTGATTTTATTTGATCAACAAAAACCATGGGACCATCAATCTGGGCCTGTGCTGTATTGAATGCCAAAAAGAAACTTATAATTATTAAAATCAATTTCATCGTAAACCTATTTTTTAAAGTATACTTCTATATAAACTAATTTGTAAAATAGTTCAAAGATCAATATTTAGAAAGGGAGATATTAAAATGAAACAAGTAACTTATATTTTTACATTATTGTTGTGTGTAACAAGTTCAACTGGCCATGCCGCCGCGGCTGAACCCATGGAGGATGAATATGGCCGACGATGCGTCAGCCCTGTTGATTCAACTTGTATGGGCATGGATTTCGACCAAGAAGATTCTGAAAGGGAGGCCACTGGATTTTCTTATACAATTAATTATGAAGATGGAAGGCTGGAACGTCATTCAATCCCAGGTGTTTTGTTAAAGAGTCTCTCCACCATAGATTTTTATGTACCCTATATATCCGATGAATTTGATCGAGGTCGTTTAGAAGAAATTATTATCAAAGCTGCAACCAGCATTACAAACCTTTCTAAGGAAGCTGAAAAAGGCGCTGACGACCTATCAAGTTTCTTTAAACGTTTGGGGGCAGATATTAAAAAAGGTATCGAAGAAGGCAAAATTGAACGTGAAACCCGCCGTATAAAAGAACAAGTGGCAAAAGAAGCAAGACGTCTGGAAGCACAAGCCAAAGAAATTGCAGATAAGGCAAAGAAAGAAGCCAAAAGAATTGGAAGAAAACTAGGCTGGAAATAATTTTTGGGGCTGTACCAGATAAGGAAGTTTAGATAGGTATTATTCCTTATCTGGTACAGCTCCTAATCCTTATTTCAATAATCTAAAAAGCCCCAAACGGGGCTTTTTTTATATCTGAATTTTTTGGATCCGGCCTATCCTAAAAGAAAGTTTTATTAACTACATCCGGTCTGGTATTTGCAGACCAAGGAGGTTAGAAATAATATCAAGTTGTTGCAGGGTTAAGGCTGACAACTTAAGACGGGTTGTTTTTGTTGCCGCATCACAATCTTTCATGACCGGACATTCTTGATAAAACCGGCTGAATTTTTGCGCCAAATCAAATGCATAATCACATAAAATATTGGGGGACAATTTGTCGTACGCCCGATGGATATATTCTTCGTACTTTGCCAGTGTAATGGCCAAGTCCCGTTCATGGGCATTTAAATCCGTTATGATTTTTAAGTCAGCTTGATTCGCCGCGGCCTTGCGTAACAAGGATTTAATCCGGACGGCAGCATACAATAAATACGGCCCCGTTTTGCCTTCGAATCGCATAAATTTTTGAATATCGAATTGATAGTTTTGTGTTGGGTCATGTTGTAAATCAGCAAATTTCAAAGCCGCCGTTCCGACACACAACGCAATATAGTCAATTTCATTGGCATCGATATCTTTGTCTTTTATGCCGGCTTCTTCCATGCGGGTGTGGGCCTCTTGAACCAAGGTTGCAATTAGGTCACTTAACCGCATAACGCCACCTTCACGGGTTTTAAAAGGTTTGTTATCTGGCCCATTCATTGTGCCAAACCCAATAAAATTAAATTCAGGATTGTACCCTGATTTACGGGCAGCCCTGAATACTTGTTCACAGTGCAAGCGTTGACGATTATCAATAACATAGACAATGCGATTTGCCTTAAAGCCCTGAACGCGTTCTTCGACAGTGGCCAAATCGGTTGTGCCATATAAATAGCCCCCGTCAGACTTTTGCAAAAGAATGGGGGGAATTTCAGCTTTGTCAGTTTCTTCGGCCACATCCATAATCAAGGCGCCTTTGCTTTCAACGGCAAGGCCTGATTTTTTAAGGCGATCCAACATAGGGGCAATGCGATCTTGGTAACGGCTTTCCCCAAACCATTGATCAAATTCTACATCTAATTTTTCAAATTGTTCTTTCATGTTTGTTACAGAAACATCAACAAAATGTTGCCATAGGGCCCGATACCCAGGGCGGCCTTGTTGCAATTCAACTGTGGCTTGGCGACACACTGCCGCAACGGATTCATCAGTCTTACATTCTGCAGAAATTTTCGGGTAAATTTCTTGAAGATCATCCAATGTCACAGGGGATTCTTTTGGGAAAGGCCCCTTATTATTTTTATCAAAATAAGGTAAGTCTGAAAACTTTTGACTTAAGGCATAAATCAACATACCCATTTGGGTCCCCCAATCACCCATATGAATATCACCCGTTACATTATCACCAATATAGCGTTGGATACGTTTCAGGCTTTCGCCAATAATGGACGCCCTTAAGTGACCCACATGCATAGGCTTTGCAACATTCGGGCCGCCATAATCAATGATGGTATTTTTCTTTGTAGAGGGATGGGAAACTGTGCCGTCAAAATTATTTAAGACTTTGGTCAGTAATGAATTTGATGCCTTAATATTAATAAATCCAGGACCTGCAATTTCAGTTTGGTAATCTTCAGATTTTAAATGGTCACAGACTGCTTGGGCAATTTCACGTGGATTTTTTTTGGCTTCTTTTGCCGCAGCCAAGGCCCCATTGCATTGAAAGTCCGCAAGGTCAGGACGGTCTGAAATTTTTAACAGCCCATATTTTTTATCCAACCCAATTGTTTCAAAGGCTTTTTCTGTTAGGGAATTTAAATATTTTTGCAAATTTTTCATTTTAATCTCTGTGATAGGGGTGGCCAGAAATAATCTGATGGCCCCGGTATATTTGTTCCACTAACATAACACGCACCATCATGTGCGGCCATGTGGATTTTCCAAAACTAATAACTTTATTGGCTTTGCTTAGGACTGTTTTTTCCAGCCCATCGGCGCCCCCGATAATAAAACAAATGTTTGTTGCTGTCTCTCGCTTTTGTTGGATCAGGGTTGCAAAAGAACGGCTACTTATTTCAGTGCCAGTTTCATCCAAGACAATAATATAGGATTCATCAGGAATCTTATTTTCAATTTCTTGGTTTTGCTGATTTTTATCTTTGAAACGCCGTTCATCAATTTCAGTTATTTTGACTGAATTTTTCAGTTGCTTAAGATAATCTTGCAAAATAAGTTGAAAAGAACTACCGCTTTTTAACCGACCAACTGCAATAATTTCAATCTTCACAACAAAGCCTATGCTTCGGATTTTTCAATTTTATGGGTTTCAGTTGACGCTGGGGTTAACCACATGTTTTCAATGTCATATAAATCACGGGTTTCTGGCATGAAAATGTGCAAGATAATGTCACCAATGTCCAAAACAACCCAGGCAGATTCACGCGATCCTTCGATTCCATAACCTTTTAAGCCCTTCTTTTTGGCATACAAGGCAACGTGACTGGCCAAGGCGCTTAAATGGGTGGGGTTACTTCCAGACACAATAATCATATAGTCTGCCAAGGCAGATTTGCCTTTCAGATCAATAGTTACAATATTCTGAGCATTTTTTTCAGTTAGAATTTTTTGAACATCTTTACAGATTTGCAACGAAGTCGATGATTTTTTAAGATTTGTTATTGTAACCTCTTTAATTATTAAACTTTGATTATACCAAAAACAGACAATCTGTCAAAAGTAATATGGTGATTGTTTATTATACTTTAAATCCCTTTTCAAGAAAATTTAATTATATGATTACCATCCGTCCACACAAGGTAGGTATTTATTGTGAAATCACCATACACTTTTTGCAAGGTATCTTTATATATTTCCAGTTGTTTTTTATAGGCCTCAGATGGGGTTTCAAGATAGTCTTTATGAAAGGTACCCGTTTTATAATCCAGAATTGAAATAACTTTTTTATCAAAATCAAAATGAACCAGGTCAATAATACCTTTCATATTTCCGTTTTCTAAAACAGCGGCAACAGGCATTTCACAAATATAATTTCCTTGGATAAAGGGTTGCAGGTCTTTGCTATTTAACGTCTTTAAAACAATGGTTTGAATATCGAAAACATCTTTGTCTGGCAGGCCAAAATTTTCCAGGTAATTTTTAATAATGATTTCCCGCTGACCAACAGGGGATTTTAAAATCCATTGTAAAATTTTATGGATCAAAGTTCCTTTGTCCGCCGCCGATAAAATACCTGAAGAAGGCGAAAAATTCTTGACCGTTTTATTTTTATCTTCCTCCATTTTGGATGGATTGATAATGGAGGTTATTTTTTCCCCTTCGGGCATTTTTTCAAACCATTCTGGTAAATGAATTGTATCTGACTCTATTGCTAATTCATTAAAATTAACATCATGGATCTGTGGATTTTCCAAAGTAAGTTTTCCAGAATCCCTTTTTGAAATAGGGTGAATGGCGGTTGATATTTTTGAATACCAACTTTCTGTATCGATGGCACGTTGGGGTTGCCAACCGCATATATATAATTGATCTTCGGCCCGTGTCATGGCCACATATAAAAGGCGATTATATTCAACCAATTCCCGGGAAGACGTTTTATAAGTTTTCAATTGTTCTGTCATTAAATCTGATTTGGGACACCAGACAAATAATTTGTGATCATTATCCCATAAAAAATTACTGCGATTTAAAGGGACATTTGTAGTGTCAGGTAAAAAGACGATGGGGGCTTGCAACCCTTTTGATCCATGTACCGTCATGATGCGAACTTTACCTTGAATAGATTGTTCCAAATTTCTTTTAATTTCAGGGGGATTTGATTGGATCCAACCGACAAATTTTTGAAGGGATGGAATGTGATTTTGTTCATAGTTCAAACAAATATTTAAGAACTCGTTCAGCGCATCTTCAATCTCTGTTCCCAAGCGTGCCAGAAAATTATGTTTAAATTTTTGGGTGGATAAAATTTCCATGAAAAATTCATAAGGCGTTAGAAAATCAATTTTATTTAAAAAGAAATTGATGGTTTCATAGGCCTGTAAAAAAGCTGAGTTTTTAGATTTATTATTTTTTAAAGTTTGCCACAGGGAATCATTTTCCCGGGTATGGCACAGGTCGAACAAGTCCTGTTCACCCATATTAATCAAAGGGGATTTAAGGACAGTTGCCAGGCGCAAGGAGTCATCAGGCAGTAATAAAAATTCTGCAAAAACAATAAGATCCATGATGGGCAATTGGTCCGTTAAAATCAAACGATCCACGCCCGTGACATCAATATTATAACGCTTTAAGGCGCGGACAATTTCTTCGACAAATTGATCCCGACGGCGGACAAGAATCATAATATCACTGGGGTCAATGGGGCGGCCTTTGGATGGTAAAACTTTTTTATTTTTTATCCAATCTTGAATGGCTTGGGCAATTTCTTCCGCCAATTTTCGACGGGTGGATTTATGAAATTTTTGTTCCTTTGGCAATGTCCACGGTTCAATATCTTCGTTTTCTTCGGGTTGGGTTAAGGGCCAAACTTCAACTTTTCCAGCCTGATCATGCCGGTGTAAAATATGTTTTGCATAAGAATTATTATCTTTATGCAGTTTAAAATTTTCATGAAAAACAGCATCGACAGATTGAAGGATGGCTGGGGTTGATCTGAATGAAACGTTTAAATCAATTTCTTTCCAGGGGTGCTGAACCGATTTTGTGATGTCAGAAAAAAGGGCGCGAACGTCTTTAAATATTTCAGGGTTGGCGCCTTGAAAACTGTAAATTGATTGTTTGGTGTCCCCCACAACAAAGATGGTTCTGTGGGTTTCTTTGGCGCTGACACCGGCAAAAAATTCCTTGGTAATTGATTTAATAATATCCCACTGGGTTTGGTTTGTATCTTGGGCCTCGTCCACTAAAATATGATCAATTCCCCCATCCAATTTATATAAAACCCAAGGTTGTAATTCTGCATTTTCAAGCAGATTTTTTGTTTTAATAATAAGGTCATCATAATCCAAAACATTTTGTTCTTTTTTTAATGCTTCATATTTTTTTGAAAAATAACTGTAAAATTTAAACAAGGAATTTGTGGCATTTATAATTTCTAAGTGATTTATTTTTTCCACTGTTTCCAAAACACGATCGGCCTCGTCAGTTAATATTTTCTGAAGCGATTCATCTTTGTGGGAAATTATTTTTTTGCGAATCGTATTCTTTAAAGTTAGGAAAATATTTTTGTATTTTTCAAAATTATTTTTATAAGATTTCAACGTGTCAGAAATATTCTTATCCTTGTCAGACAGATAATCATAGATCTTATAAAGTTCGGAAAAACTTGGTTGGAAATCAAAGAAATCTTTTAAGATTGATTCTATATTTTTATGGTTACCAATTTTTAAGTGTCGGCGTAAATTTTCAATAAATTCATCTTCGTTATTGTTAAATTCAAACAACGGCCCCAGGTCGGATTTTTCCAATTTAAGTTTTTGCAGCGTGTCTTTTATGTCATCAACGGACAAGTACATGGATAAAATTTCAATTGTTTTTACATCACAGTTTTCCAATGCATATTTAAAACTTTTGTTTAAAAGGGTGCTTTGTTCCTCTGCATCTATGACAGAAAAATGGGGAACAATATTTGCCTCTAAAGGAAACTTTTTAAGTAACGCATGACAAAATGAATGAATCGTTTGGATTTTTAACCCACCCGGCGTATCGATAAATTTTCCAAATAAATGACGGGCCTCATGGATATATTTTTCTGGGCATTTTGGGACCAGTTTTTCTAAGTCATCGTATAAATCTTTATCCTTAAGATTGGCCCAAGTTGATAATCGATGACGCAGACGATTTCCCATTTCAGCGGCTGCGGCTTTTGTAAATGTCAGGCATAATATTTTTTCAGGATCGGCCCCATGTAACAAAAGATTTAAAACACGGTCCGTTAAAACTTTGGTTTTCCCTGATCCAGCAGAGGCCTCTACCCAGCAAGAATTTTCTGGGTTGGCGGCGATTTTTTGTGCACTATTGGCTTGATGAACTGACATTAATTTAACCACTCTTTAATTCTGGAAAGATGGTTATAGGATCCATACCCTTCAATACCATGCGGGTGTGACATATAAGGTGTTTCTTGTTGGTCAAATTGATGGACCAAATTTTTTAACCCTTTTTCTGTGTTTTTTAATAGATTTTCCAAATCATCTTTTATCGGATAAAGGGATCCTTTGTTTTGTTTTCCTGTGACATGCCAAAAAACCAAATTTGATAAAGCCAGTTTTCCAATATCTTTGAACCCCCCTTCTTTTAAGATAATGCCTTCCATCGGCAGTTGGGAAGATCGGCCATTTTTTATATTTTTTGCAAGGGGGATGGCCCCTGTTTTGTAATCTATAATTTCCACAGAATTTTTTTGACAATCAATGCGGTCTGCAATCCCAGTTAAAGTGAAAGATCCACCCAAACTTTGAAACGTTAGGTCACCAAAAACTTCGGTATGAATATGGCTAAAATCACAATCTTTGACTTGGGATAAAAACCAATCATAGGCACGTTGAATACGAATCCACCATATTTTTTTATGCGGTGAATTTTGAAAGACTTTTAAAAATAAACTATCCAAATTAAACGTCTGCTTGTTAATATGCAGCTGAAAAATTTTATGAATTAAGATGCCAAATTCTTTTGCATCGGCTTCAATATCTAAATCATTTAAAGGTTTTAATTTCAAAATATGTTTTGCATATATGGAATAAGGATCTTTTAATAAAACTTCGACTTCTGTCACAGATAATTTCCGGGGACGCGCTTTTAATTCTGGGGCAGGGACCGGGGCAGAAATTGCTTTTGATTTTACAGTGTTTGTAAAATGACGAACATAAGACAAAATCTGATGATCTTTATTTAAATGGAAATTTGATTTTTTTAATCCAGATTCCAACTTTAATAAAAACCTTGACGGAATGGCAGGTGTCCCATTTACCCGTTGGGATCTTGTCATAATGACTTCTTTATTTCCGCAAGCATGTATAAAATCAAGACAGCTTAAACCAATGCGTCGTTCATGGCTGGGTAACCCAAATTGTTTTCGCATGGCTTGATTAAACCATGGATCACTTGATGGTTCTGGTGGCCAAGTGCCTTCGTTAAGTCCAGCCAAAATAACAACGTCACTCCGCATTAATCGGGATTCAATTAAGCCTAAAATATGAATGCGTGGGTGCAAAGATTTGTGCGGGCGAATCTTTATTTGTAATAAAAATGATTCCAAAAAGGGTCCGTAATCATCGCTGTCAGATAATACAAATTCGGTACCTTCCTTGGAAAGATTTTGCCACAGTTGATTAAAGGCAATTGATTCGGATGAATGGCCAATATTTTCAAAACTGTCATAGGTGTCATCCGCCAACCATTCCATTAAAACTTGATGGATACGCAAAAAATCAGATAGGGTCGCATCTTTATTTAAGGTCATTATTTTATTTTTTACATAAGATAATTCAGCCAAAAAATCCCGTAAGTCATGATGAAATTTTGGGGGAGTTTTTTCCAAAACAGCATCGATATTTTCATCAAGTTGATAAGGTAAAATGGGGGCTGATACAGCCCTAAAATAAAAACGTTCCAAGGCGTGGGCAAGAAACTTATATTTTTGTGCGTAAGGGTGTTTTAAGGTTGCCAAAAAATCAACAGTTTTAAGCTGGGGTTTTAACCAGGTTGCTGTTAACAAAATAAAGGACCCTAAAGGTGTTCGTCTTAAGGGTTTTCCCCCGGAATCATTTGTTTTAATATTCCACTTGCTTAATTCATTGATAACGCGCTCGGCAAGATTTCGATCTGGGGTGATCACCTGAATCATTTTTTTAGGATCTTCAAGATGGCTGCGGATGGATGCGGCAATAACAGATGCTTCTTCTTGTTCATGATCGCATTCAATATATTGGAACAAAGGATTTTCATTTATATTAATTGCTTGATCATTAAAAACAGAATTTAAAAATTTATGATGATGGCTTTCTGTACATCCAGGGAAAATTTTAACTTGTTCTGTTGAAACACCCAATTTTTCCAACAAAGATTGCATTGTGTTTTGGGGGTGGGATGCCTCAGGTTTTGACAATAAAAATGTATCAAGTCCAGGCAATATAATCATGCCATTATCCAGCCCATAAATAACATTGATTAACGAAGCTGTTGAAGGAATTGATCCTGTGGATCCCGCCACAATGATGGGGTCTGTAGGGGGATTTTTTCCCCATTCTTGGATTAATTTTTCAATTAACAAGCGATGATATTTTTTAAATTCAATAGCCTTTTCAGCCGATAAAATTTTGGGCCAAAAATCTTTTATAATATTCAAAAAATCCAAAGTTGTTTGCCAATGGGTTGCAAAATTCTGGGGAACCAAATTTTCAAGATTATCCAGGGTAAGACCTTCCATTTCAATTTGGTCTATTAATTGCGCCAGCTGCGTTGCCAGATAAGATGCTTTTGATGTGGCTACGGGTGTGTTTTGATTTTTATAAAATCTAGAAATAATTTTTGCCAAAATAATTTGACGTTTTTCATTTGTAATAATGGGGGGCAGGTTGAAGCCAAACTCGCTACCTTCCAAACTTGTTAAAGTCAATTCATCTTCTTCCACTTGTCCCAGCGGAACCATTCTTGGCAAAAGAACGGCTTGTGCTTTGGCATGATTTAATAATTCTGTTTCCAATTTTTTGCAGGCGCGTTGGGTGGGCAGAAAAATAGTATGCTTTGCCAGACCAAAAGGCGTTGTGTTTTTTAATAGGTATTGGGCAAGAATTTTAAGAAAATCTTGATCACTTGGGACGGTAAAAATAGGGGGGTTATTTCCCTTTGTTTTTTGCAAACCAGTCATTTATTTCCTGAAGATCTTCGGGTGTTCCAGCATGGAACCACAATCCATCATATTCAATTCCGTATAAAGTTCCTTTTTCTTCGGCTTTGTCATACAGCGCCAATAAAGAAAAATGATTATCTGAATGATTTGTAAAAAGACGTGGCTGCAAAATTTGCGCCCCCCCATAATAATAAGGGGCCAACCCTTCCTTACGGCGTTCAATCAAGCTTTCTTCTTTTGTATGGTAATCCCCCGGGGTGGCCAATCCCAAAGAATTTTCCTTAGGCACAAGGGCCAATAAAATATCCATACCTGGGTGCCACTTTTTCATAAGCTGGTCAAAAACAGTTGGCCCCTTGTCATGAAAAATTGCGTCCCCGTTTACAACAATAAATGGGTTTTCCCCAAGGTGGGTTATTGCCTTTTTTACCCCACCCCCTGTTTCAAGCGGCGTATCTTCATCAGAAAAAATAACCTTTAGTTTTTTGTAATCTTTTAAATGTTCATGAATTTTCTTGGCAAGGTGGGCTGTGTTAATAACAACTTCTTCAATGCCAGAATTGTATAATTGATCCAGTAATCGCTTGATCACGGAAATACCCCCAACCTCAACAAGGGGCTTGGGAATCTTGTTTGTAATGGGCTGCATGCGTTTGCCATATCCGGCAGCCAAAATCATGGCTTTTTTAATTTGAAACATTTGGGACCATCCTTTTTTCTTTTGGGATATGTTTATCCATCCAGTTTTTTATATCTTTTAAATCTGGATGTTGCATATCTTGTTCCAGCCATTTCCAAGTTCGGGGAATAAAATCCAAGTATCTTTTTTTATTATCGCGCAGGGCAAGGCGTGCGAAATAACCAATAATTTTGGCACTTCGGTGGGCCCCAAGAATATTATATTCTTTCATGAATTGTTCGGGGGCCAGTTCTGGAAAATTTTTAAAATATAAATTCAAAAGGTCTGTTGTCATCGAACCAGAAACGTCACGACGCGCATCTTCAAATAAAGAAACTAAGTCATAAGCAGGGGATCCCAACAAAGCATCTTGAAAATCCAATAACCCACATCGCTGAAGGTCAGATCGTTTATGTAGCCAAATTAAATTATCCACATGAAAATCCCTAAGAACCAAAGTTCGGGGCAAAGATATTTTTTGGGTTAGTAGGTTGTTCCAAATTTCTGACCATTCATTTCTGGCATCCGAAGAAATACTTTTCCCCATAATGGCCGGGTAATACCAATCAAGCAAGGTGTCACATTCGCGACGATAAGTTGCAAGATCATAAACAGGAATGACTTTGTTTTTGTGTTTAAATTTTTGGTGAAGATCAATAATAACCTTCGTTGCTGCTTCATAAAGTTCATGGGGGTTTTGATTGTTTTCCAGGCAAAAAGTAAAAGTTTTATCCCCTAAGTCTTCTAATAAAATAAGACGACGATCTAAATCAGACGCAATGATTTCGGGCACTGCATAGCCCATATTATAAAGAAGACTACCGATTTGCATAAATTCCCGTATTTTTTCACTTGGCTCATGCGCATCCATTAACACAGCGGTATGTCCACGGGAACTGGTGATACGATAATAGGTCCGATTGGACGCATCGCCGGCAAGAAATGTTGGTTCTTTATCCCCCCATCCAATTTCTTCCAGAAAATTCCGCCTTAAATCAGCCCTATTTAGGGGTTCTATTTTTCCATTCGCCATGCGGTATAAACTCTATTACTCTTTCATTTACGTCGACGGTTTTAATTATAACATCAAGTCTATCTTTCGGCAAAAATTCTTGCATCTTTTCTGGCCATTCAATTAAACTGACGCCTTCAGATAAGGCTTCTTCATACCCTAGTTCAAAAACTTCGTCACTGTGTCTTAATCGATACATATCAAAATGCCAAATAGGGAATCTTTTTGTTTCATATATTTGAACCAAATTAAAGGTTGGGCTGGTCACAGGAATTTCTTGTTTCACAATACTTTGGATTAAAAATTTCACAAAAGTTGTTTTTCCCGCCCCCAGATTTCCAGAAAAAGTCACAATGTCCTGGGGGTTCAATAGTTCACCCAGTTTTTCGGAAAGTTTTTTGGTTTCTTGTAAATCAGAAATATTGTATTTATGTAAAAAAAGTATCGACATGTAATTCACTATAGACAAATTTGTACTGGAATACTATGTTATACCAAACTTATTTATATATGGATTTCACAACAAGCCCATATAATATAGAATTACTTTTTATAAGCTGCAAATCTGATTTTGATCCAGTATATTAATATCAGGCTTGTCTATAAAGACTTCCGAAATAAAATAGAGAATGTTTAGTTATGAGAAATTATAAAACAGATGTTGCCATAATCGGGGCAGGTCCGGTTGGATTATTTGCTGTCTTTGAATGTGGAATGATGAAGATGGATTGTCACGTTATTGATGCCCTATCCGAAGTCGGCGGCCAGTGCACAGCGTTATACCCCGAAAAACCAATTTATGATATTCCAGCCCATCCAGAAATTTTGGCAGGGGATTTAATTAAGAATCTGGAAAAACAAATTGCCCCCTTTAACCCAACGTATCACCTTGGGCAAAATGTTGTGGCCATCACACCAACGGAAGATAATCGTTGGGATATTATGACAAGTGGCAATGTTAAAATTAATGCCAAGGCAATTATTATCGCCGCGGGGGTTGGGGCCTTTGGACCAAACCGTCCCCCCCTTGATGATATCGAAGCCTTCGAAAGCAAAAGTGTTTTTTATTTTGTCAAAAGCCGTGAACAATTCAGAGATAAAAAAATTGTGATTGCAGGCGGTGGCGATTCAGCCATTGATTGGGCGTTGTCTTTATCTGAACTGGCAAAGAAAGTTTACGTTGTTCACCGTCGTCCAAAATTCAGGGCTGCCCCTGATAGTGTCGAAAAATTGGAAAACCTTGCCAAAAATGGTGACGTTGTGGAGATGGTTATTCCTTATCAATTGTCTGGTTTAAAAGGTCAAGATGGTCAGCTTGAACAAGTTATGGTGAAAACCCTTAAAGGCGAAGAAAAATCCTTAGACGCTGATACCCTTCTTCCTTTCTTTGGTTTGTCGATGAATTTGGGGCCAATATCCGAATGGGGATTAAGTTTGGACAACAGCCATATTAAGGTAAAGCCTACAACAAACGAAACATCAGCCGCAGGTGTTTTTGCCATTGGGGATGTTGCAACATACGAAAACAAACAAAAGTTAATCTTAACTGGGTTTGCTGAGGCGGCAGCGGCAGCGCACAAAATACGCCAAATGGTATATCCGGATGAGGTATTTCACTTTGAATATTCAACAACCAAAGGTGTTCCAGGATCTAAGTAATGCGTTTTAGAACACTTGAAATAACTTTGGGTCTTTTGTGCTTTACCTTGGGGCTTTTCCTTATAGGGTACGATATTTATGAAGAAAATATCCAGGAACACGAAAACGAACGCATCGAAGCATCGATTGAGCAAGAGGAAGAGGATGCCCTAGAAGAAGCCGAAGCCATGTCAGAAGTTGCCTCAAAAGAATCAGCCATTCATATTGCCTCGGATGAGCCCGCTGCTTTCAAACATGACAATCCAAGATACAAAGAATCTTTACAAACTTTCTTAAGACGCAATAGGTATGATAAAAAAGAAATCTCTTTTATTGCAAAGGCCATTTCCCAATATTACGATATAAAGAAAATTGATCGAAAAAACCGTTTCTATTTCAAGCGTATTCGCGACAAAGAATCTGGCATGCTAAGCACCGTTAAAATTATTATGATGTTTGATGGGGCCAAAAGAAAATTAAATCTTGTTCGGGATGAAAATAATAACTTTGTCGCCGAAGGGGCCCCCCTTAAATTAAAGAAAAAATCAATTTATGTACAGGGAACAATAAAAGACAGTCTGTACCGGGATGCTTTAAAAGTGGGTTTATCAAAATACTTAATTAATAAAATCATTCAGATCTATAGTTTTTCCATCGACTTTCAGCGTGGGGTCAAACCGGGCGAAACTTTTGAAGTAATGTATGACAAAACATATGACGAAGAAACGGGTTACGTCGATGATGGTGTGGTTGTTTATGCTGCGTTATATATTGCTGGCGGGCCGGCAAAAATATATTTATATGATGCCCCAAAAGGGCAAGACTATTTTAATGAAAAAGGGGAAGGTGTCCGCAAAGCCTTGCTAAGAACACCAGTTAAGGGCGCACGTATTTCATCAGGTTATGGTCGTCGACGCCACCCAATTCTGGGCTATACAAAAATGCATCGTGGGGTGGATTTCGCCGCCCGAAGGGGGTCCCCAATCCTGGCAGCAGGGGACGGTGTCGTCAAAAAATACGGACGTCTTGGGGGGTATGGGAACTATATCCTTGTTCAACATAATTCAGAATATTCAACAGCTTATGCCCATATGCATAAATATGCCAAAGGGATAAGCCGTGGAAAACGTGTCAAGCAAGGCGAAGTCATTGGCTATGTTGGGGCAACAGGCAGGGCAACAGCCGCGCATTTGCATTACGAGGTGCATTATAAAGGCAAGCAAATTAACCCGCAAAAATTAAAAATGGTGCCGCACCAAGTTCTTAAAGGTAAACAGCTTGAAGATTACGTTACCGTCCGTGATACAACCGATGATGTTGTTCTTTCTTTGAAAAAAAGAAAGCGTTAAGGCCTTCCGAATACTTTTATTTTCCATTCCTTTATTTCAAATATTCTGTATTTAACCAGTTTAAATAAAAAAAAATTACTATTTATCAATACTTGAAAATGATCAGAACCCCCCGGAAACAATAGGTTTAATCCTATGAATGCAATTAAGGCATGCAACACCTGTAATATTAGACTTTGAAATTAGTTGTTTATTCTAGTTTATTGGCCTTCCCACATGGAGTATGGAGATATAGCATGAATAAGATTTTAATAGGTACGGTCCTTGCCGTCACAAGTACGATTACATTATCCGCCCAATCAAATTCAAATTTTGATGGTTTTTACGTTGGTGCCTCAGCTGGGTATTCCAGTTTAGATGCCCAGAAAAAAACAGATTACATTCAATCATCGATAAGTAACCCTACTTACAATATAAATTCCGATACAAAATCAAATAATGCATCAGGTGCAATCAGTTTTGGGTACGCCCATCAATTGAAATCAATTTACATGGCATATGAACTTTCTGCTTTATTTGATAATCACAGTACAAAAACAACCTATTCAGATCCAGGTGATTTAAATCTAATAGAAACATTAAAACGTAAGTATGCTTTCGGTTTTAATATTCATCCAGGCTTATACTTAAATGACAAAACAGTTGTTTATGGAAAACTGGGCATTTCTTTTTCTGAATTTAAATACAAAGTTAATGGACGGGCTGAATATGCTGGGGAACCAGCTATTGCAATTTCTAACGCCCATAATAAAAACTTGTTTGGTTTTACTTTTGGGGCGGGGGTTCTGACAGAATTATCAGAAAAATATAGCTTAAAAGTTGAAGCTTTTCATACAGCCTACCAACAATATAAAACGCCTACCCTTTCTACAAAGTGGAATGATATCATGGGGCCTCGGGAAGAAAAGGTGGTTTCCCGCATGAAGCCACATAGTATGCATATTGCAGTTGGTTTAAATATTACACTTTAAGGGTACAAAAATGTCATTTATGAAAAAATTCCTGTTTATTTTAATCGTTATTATACCATTCAAAATATATGCCTCTGCTGAAAGGCTGGATTGGGAAAACGCCAGAAGATTCCCCGCAAAAGTATTGGCAGGCATTGGTGTTAATTACGCTGGTGCCCGGGATGCTGGTATGAGAGCAGCAGCAGCGGCAGGAAGCCCTACAGAAGCAGCGGGGGCTTTTCTAGGAAGTGTATCAAGTGCTTTTGGTGATCATGACGTAGCTAAAATAGCCAGAGAACTTTCTAAAAGAAGCTCTGCCTTAGCTGCCGCCCGAACCGATCTAGAACAACGTTTGCAATCAACAGAAGCAAAGTTAGTTGCAGAAAAAGCAAAGACAAGTGGTAGTGGCGCTGCCGCTGCATCTTCAGGAGGCGCCGCACCAACGAGTGCAGCAGCTGAAGCAGCACAGGCAGAAGCTGAAAGAAAAGCAACCGCCGCCAAAGAAGCTCAAACAGCAGCCGTAGCCGCCGCCAAAGAAGCTAATGAAGAGAAAGAATCTGCAGTAGCAGCCGCAGAAAAAGCAAAAGATGAAGCTGAAAGAAAAGTAACCGCAGCAGAAGGGCTTGCAACAAAAGCACAAAAAGAAGCCGCTGCTGCCCTAGCAGTAGCAGAATCAGCCGTAGAAGCTACTAGAAAAGCACAGGCAGAAGCTGAAGCCTCCGCCGAAGCAGCAAAAGAAGCTCAAACAGCAGCCGAAGCAAAAGTAACCGCCGCTGAAGAACTTGCGACAAAAGCACAAAAAGAAGCCGCTAGAAAAGTAGAAGAAGCTGAAGCCTCCGCCGAAGCAGTCAAAGAAGCTCAAACAGCAGCCGAAGCAGCACAAGCCGCAGCTGAGAAACTAACGCGTCAGTTAGAAGCAGCAGAAGCTGAAAGAACGCGTCAAGCAACAGCATTGGCAGAAAAAGAAGCAGCGCTTGCAGCTGCAGGTAAACATTCTGCAGAATTACAGGCAGAGCTTGACGGATTAAAAGAGTCCTCAAGCCAAACTGTAAAAGACCATGCCGCAGCTTTGAAAGCAGCGCAAGATGAGGCGGCCCGTATTGCGGGTGAATTGGAAACCGCACAGGCAAGCAGTCGTAAGGCACAAGATGAAGCAGCCGCAGCTGTAGCTGAAGCCGAAGCAGCAAAAGCCGCCTCTGCCACAGCATTGGAAGCGAAAGCAGCAGAAGTTAAAGCAGCAAAAGCTGAAGCCGAAGCAGCAGAAAAAGCGAGAGATGAAGCCGAAGCCTCCACCAAATCTGCCAGAGAAGCACAGGCAGAAGCTGAAAGAAAAATAACCGCAGCAGAAGAACTTGCGACAAAAGCGCAAGATGAGGCGGCCGCAGCTGTAGCAAAAGCGAGAGAAAAAGCAGCAGAATTGGAAGCAGTCAAAGAAGCTCAAGCAGCAGCATTGGCAGAAAAAGAAGCAGCGCTTGCAGCTGCAGGTAAACATTCTGCAGAATTACAAGCAGAGCTTGAAAGATTAAAAGCGTCCTCAAGCCAAACTGTAAAAGACCAAGCCGAAGCCTTGAAAGCGAAAGCAGCAGAAGTAGAAGCCGCAGAAAAAGCGAGAGATAAAGCCGAAGCCTCCGCCAAAGCTGCCAGAGAAGCACAGGCAGAAGCTGAAGGTAGGGTAGCAGCCGCAGAAAAAGCGAAAAAATCAGCCATAGCAGTAGCAAAATCAGCCGTAGCAGCAAAAGATGAAGCCGAAAAAGCGAGAGATGAAGCCGAAGCAGCGAAAGCTGCAGCAGAAAAAGCAAAAGATGAAGCCGAAGCCGCCAGAGAAGATGCCGTTAGAAAAGTAGCAGAAGCCGAAGCAGCGAAAGATGAAGCCGTAGCAGCCGGCAAAGAAGCTCAAACAGCAGCCGAAGCAAAAGCGGAAGAAGCTGAAGGTAGAGCAACCGCTGCCAAAGCAGCAGCTGAAGGTAGGGTAGCAGCCGCAGAAAAAGCGAGATCTGAAGCCGTAGCAGCTCAAACAGCAGCCGAAGCAAAAGTAACCGCCGCCGAAGAAGCTAAAACAGCAGCAGAAGGTAGAGCAACCGCCGCCAAAGCAGAAGCTGAAGCCTCCGCCGAAGCAGCAAAAGAAGCTCAAACAGCAGCCGAAGCAAAAGTAACCGCCGCTGAAGAACTTGCGACAAAAGCACAAAAAGAAGCCGAAGCCGCCAGAGAAGATGCCGTTAGAAAAGTAGCAGAAGCCGTAGCAGCTAAAACAGCAGCCGAAGCAAAAGCCGCTGCAGCAGAAAAAGCAAAAGATGAAGCCGTAGCAGCCGCAAAGGTAGCTCAGGAAGAAACAGCCAGGAAGTTGGAAGAAGCTCAAACAGCAGCTGTAGCAGAAGCCGAAGCAGCAAAAGATGAAGCCGTAGCAGCTGCCAAAGAAGCTCAAACAGCAGCCGAAGCAGCAAGAGCCGCCTCTGCCACAGCATTGAGAGAAAAAGCAGAAGAAGTAGCAGCAGCCGAAGCAAAAGTAACTGCCGCCAAAGAAGCTCAGGCAGAAGCTGAAGCAAAAGCGGAAGAAGCCGAAGCCGCCAGAGAAGATGCCGTTAGAAAAGTAGCAG
>TARA_R110002050_G_scaffold223338_1_pt1 | contig 69144 bp, 52 predicted proteins | sample TARA_R110002050 | Tara Oceans TARA_R110002050 (sample SAMEA4396988) | marine metagenome | biome: Polar Biome; feature: [DCM] deep chlorophyll maximum layer (ENVO:01000326); material: water (ENVO:00002006), including particulate matter (ENVO:01000060) such as... | depth 25 m
TATTTTGAATTTCAAAAATGATCCTTTCTTATCAAGTGCAGAGATCGTAGGGATGCACGAAGTGAAGGATCAAGACTAATTGTTGTGTTTAAGCAAATATTTTGGTTAATCTGAATAAGAAGAATTCTACATTTCTTACGCCTCTAAAGTTTTAAACAAATGTCACTTCGAGTGATTTTACGCTTTGCAATAGTGGAAAATAGTATCGAGAAGCTTTGTGTGTTACCCATGGTTCTCGATACAAAATTCTAAAAAGAATTTCACTCGAACTGACAATACTAATTTAAAAGCTTATTTAGAATTTCAAAAATATTACATTCTGTTTATACAACACCGCTTGTTCAACTCGTTGCTGCTATTTCTCTTACATAAAATATATTTATTTTGCGTTATTTAGCAGAGCACCAGTGCTAATTAATATTCCAAATTTAAACTATTCAGTTGAATTAAAATGGCTGTTTGAAGCATACATACCAAGCATCGTGCCTACAAAGCCTTTTGCTTCTTCTGTACTTAAATTAATTGCATCAACATCCTTTATCAGCAAAGTCCATTCTTGATTTTCTGCTGTTTTATAATAAAAGTCATAAAACCGAGTTTTTCCTTCTATTTTAAGAAATAAATTATCAGAATCTGATTTAATAATTTTTGAAGCTACAATTTCTGGATTTCCTTCATTTTGTTGTAAAGCAACTCTTTCAACAAAAACTTCAACTTCTTCATTACTATTTAATCTTTCACCTATAAAAATATAATGTTTTTCATTTTGAAAAGCGACCAAACCTATGGCTTGGGATAAATTGGTTAAAGAAAAATTAACTTTTATTGAAGCTTCAAATTCTAAATGTTGTTGGCGTCTTGCAATAAAGGAAAAACTAGTTTCTTGATGAATATTTTCTTCTGAAGGTTTTAGGTATAAATTAGTATTACTTAGCACGTATATACTATCCTTTGGGTTTCTTAAAAAATTCCATCTGAAGTTTAATTTTTCAGATTCAAAATCATCATCCCATTTAAAATTGCCTGCCATTGGAGCAATTGCTTCCTTACTCTTTGGTAAATCAGGTTTTTGATGAATAAATGGGTGTGCTTCATTCCCTTTTTCGAAAGTTGGCCAACCATCTTTCCAAGTTACAGGTAGCATATAAGTTTCACGACCAGTATTGTAGTAATCAATCTCATAAGGTCTGCAAGCCAAATATACTGCCCACCATTCACCATTTTGAGTTTCAACAAAATCCGCATGGCCTGCAGTTGTTATTTGGTTTAGACGCTCTTTAGATAAATGCCTTTGTGTTAAAATAGGATTGCTTTCATAGCTTACATATGGACCATCTATATTTTTACTCCTAAAAACCACTTCAGAGTGTTCGTAAGCTGTTCCTCCTTCTGCACAAATTAAATAGTAATAGCCTTCTTTTTTAAAGATATGTGGTGCTTCAATCCAAACGGGTTTTTTAACCATATCGGTTCCTCCATTGACCAATAACTTTTGCTCAGATACTATTTTTTTATGCTCTAAATCGTACTCCCACATATAAATGGCTCTATGTCCGTTGTGTAGGGAAATGTTATTTGGTGGCGGACCATTATGTGTAATGTATAATTTGCCATTATCATCAAAAAAAAGGTCAGGATCTATACCATCTATTTCTGGTATCCAAATAGGATTAGACCACTCTCCTGTCGGATCTTTTGTCGTAACGATAAAATTGCCGCCCTGTTCTACATTGGTACAGATTACATAAAATATTCCGTTATAATAACGAATAGTTGGAGCAAACATTCCTCTAGAAACACCCATTTCAGAAAAATCGGCCTGTTCTTTTCTTGTGATGACATTTCCAATTTGTTTCCAATTTACTAAATCTGAACTTTCAAAAATTGGTAATCCTGGAAAATAGGTGAAAGACGAATTAATTAAATAGTACTTATCTCCCGCCCTGCAAATACTTGGGTCTGGATAGAACCCAGTAAGTATTGGGTTATTATATTCGTTTTCCGATTTTTTTAATGTATTGAAAATTTGGTCTTTGCCTTCGTAATGAAACCAATCAAATTCAGCATATTCCTCATGAGATATTCTCTCCTTATTCCATTTGTTATTGCAGGAGAAAGAAATAGTAATAGCTAGAAATAGTATTGCGTAAATAATATGTTTTGCTTTCATTTTACTCTATTTTATAAGGGTCCAATGTTTGAATACTACCATCTTTATTATAAGTGATTTCCGCAACTTTAATGGAGCGTAAATGTGTAACACCCTTTGATAAACTAGAATCATGATAGAATAAATACCATTTTTCATTAACCTCACAAACGGAGTGATGCGATGTCCAGCCCACAACTGGATTTAAAATACGTCCGCCATACGTAAATGGTCCATAAGGGCTATCACCAATTGCGTAGCAGATAAAGTGAGTGTCCCCAGTCGAATAAGAAAAATAATATTTACCATCGTATTTATGTAACCAAGCAGCTTCGAAGAAACGTCTGTCTTTATCTCCTGCTAATAATAAATCCCCATTTTGATCCAAAATTTCAATCTCTTTTGGTTTCTCTGCAAATTCCAGCATATTATCCGTCATTTTAGCCACAAAGGGTAATAAAGCAGGCTCATTGTCTTCTGGAAGATGAGCCGTTGGGCTTTCAGGTTGTTCTGCAGTAAACGTTCCTGTTCTCCAACGTTGAAGTTGTCCGCCCCAAATACCACCAAAATACATATAATAACTGCCATCTTCATCTTCAAAAACCGCAGGGTCTATTGAAAAACTTCTCTTTATAGCTTCAGGTTGTGGTGTAAATGGTCCTGTTGGAGAATCACTAATAGCAACTCCTATTCTAAAAATTCCATCATATCCTTTAGCTGGAAAATACAAATAATACTTTCCGTCTTTATGTGCTGCATCTGGTGCCCACATTTGTTTTTCTGCCCATGCTACATCATCAACATGTAAAGCTTTACCATTATCTACTGCTTCACTATTTATACTATCCATAGATATTACATGATAGTCTTCCATAGCGAAATGGCTTCCTAAATCGTCAAAAGCTTCTCCTGCATCAACATCATGCGACGGGTATATATAAATTTTACCATTAAAATAATGTGCAGATGGATCTGCTGTATACATATGCTTTACTAAAGGTTTTGAAATTGCTTTTTCGTTTAAAACATCAAAATCAACATGTTTAATACTATCTTCTGGCATAATGTTTTTTTTACTTTTTTATTTAATTACAATCTTCTTATTTTTAATTCAGTTTCAATATTATTCTCCATTTTTCTATTTATTTCATAAAAAAATAATAATCCACATCCTATTAAAAATGGAATAGCTGGATAGATACTTACTAACAACTTTATCCCATGAATAGCACTTTCAACTTGAGTTTCAGCTTGTGGGTGATAATCATATATACCTAATATCCAAGCCAGAAGTGATCCTCCAATGGTAAGTCCTAATTTTAGACCTACCATCATGGCAGAGAAAATTATACCTGTTGCTCTACGATTATTTTTCCATTCAGAAAAATCTGCTACATCTGCAATCATAGCCCATAAAATAGGAATTGTAATTCCATAGAAGAAACCATGTAAAATTTGTGAAGCAAACATTAACTCTACAGACTTTGGTGAGAAGAAATAAAAGAAAATGATAAATAATGTGGATATAAATAAAAACAATCTAAAAATATCTCTTTTCCCGTACTTATCGGCTAGCTTTTTTGATAAACCAATTCCAACAATCATAAAAATAATACCCCCAGCATTAAAAAGTCCAAAACCAGCTGATACTGGGTCTTCTCCAAAGAAATTTATCCCAATGTTATTTAAAAAATCTAAAAATGGACTTATAAATGTGGTTAATTCATTGGCGTCAACATAATTTTTAAAATAATATACATAAGAACCACCTTTCATAGCTAACGTAATGAATACAAGTGTTGTTAAAATCAACATGATTACCCAAGGTCTATTTTTAGTTAAATCCCTTAAATCTTCTTTTAGGCTAGATTTTTGTTCTGCAGTAGGAATAACACGTTCTTTTGTGCTTAAAAATGTAATAATTAACATGACAGTTCCTATAATGGCCAACCATGTCATTACTTTTTCAATACCAATAGCTTTATCACCACCACCTGCAGATTCAATAATAGGTAACATAAACACTTGCACAAAGAATTGAGCAAACATGACGGCTACAAATCTATAAGCAGACATACTGTTACGTTCTTTCATATCGCCAGTAATCACACCACTTAAGGCAGAATATGGGAGGTTGTTAGCGGCATATAACATCAATAATAAAGTATAAGTTACTACAGCGTATATAACTTTTCCTTTATAGGTAAAGTCTGGTGTACTAAATGCTAATAAGGCAACAACACCAAGAGGTATGGCAGTAAAAAGAATCCAAGGTCTGAATTTCCCCCATTTTGAAACAGTTCTATCGGCAAGAGCACCGATAATTGGATTAAAACCAAATGCAGCAATCAGACCTACAGTAAGCATAATTGCGGATGCATGATTCGTATCAAGTCCGTAAATATCCGTATAGAAATAAGCTAAATAAGTAATTAATGTTTGAAAAACTAAATTAGCAGCGAGGTCGCCTAAGCTATACCCGATTTTTTCTCTAATTGATAGTTTTTGTGGTGCTACACTCATTTTATTTTTATTTATTTATTTAGTTAGTTGTGTTGTTTCTATTATTCGGCATAAATACTTTCAGGTGGTCCAAAATAACTTTTAGGAATTCCTTTTTTGTTGGTTTCAATTACTATTTTTTGGAGGACTAGCCCTTCATCAATTCTATAGTAATTTAAAGTGTGATTTCCAGCTTCATCAATATTAAAATCTGTGGTAACAATTTTAATATTATCGGCTACATTACTATCCCAATTACTTGGAACTTTTCCGTTATAGTTAAAAATTAAAGGATCAGAATCGTAATTTACTAGTGATGGTTTTTCATCGTCAAACGATAAACCATAATACATACCTTCTCGCGTTGAGTAATTAATGGTTGGTGAGAAATAGGTATGAACTTTTACTTTTCCTTTATTCTGAAAATATACGTTATAAGATATTTTAGGAGAGTTTTCATTGAGTTCTACTCTACCCTTTTTTATAGGCAATGAAATTACTGAAGACCCCGTTTTACCCAGATTTTCAACTACTTTCCATTGAAAAGATTGGGGTTCTAATTTGTTTGAAAAATGACTTGCTTCCATAGAAATATAACCATTGTTTTCAACAAACCCTTTTGCTCCGTTTGGAATTATTGCTTTTACTTTGTTATTTGGAATACCAATAGCTTCAATTGGATTTTTAGTCTCATTAGTATCATCCAGCTCAACTACAACAGTCTCTGGAATAATATTAAATCTGGGTTGTTGCCAGTTATTATAACCTATATGGGTTTGTGACATAATTCCTTTCCATTTTCCACCAGCTAATTCTTCATGATAATATTTAGTGATTAAAGAATCTTTTACATATAAGTATTTTACTCTTTGAGCATATTCATTTGCTATTGCTTTTCCTTGTTCCGCGTATAATTTATTTTTTTCAGCAGCTATATATAATTCATTCAAATTAGCAGAAGCAACAATTGGATACGCTACCAAATGATAATAGGCATCGAGGTATTCCTTGGGTAATTTTTCTTTAACCTCAAGTGCTTTTTTCTCTAATGCTTTAAAATCGGCTAACATGTTATCCGCTTCATTAAAATCGGTTAAACTATATACTGGAACATTGAGTAATTCATGCTTTCTACGTGCATTGTACTTCGTATACGTCTTAACTAATTCGGCAATTTCCTCCGCATATTCGCTTCCAAATTGTTTTTCAGACCATTCTGTATAATAATCTTGTAAATTATCAGCATTCCATTTATCAGGATCCCAGGCGTAATCTAAAAAGAATTCAATAGGGAATTCCATAGGTTTAATATCACCTACGTTTACGATCCAAATATCTTTTACATTATGCTCGTAAGCCAAATGCATTTGTTCCCAAACACGTTCAATTTGGGTGGTATTTATCCATTTGTAATTGCGTGGTCCACCAACATAATCAAAATGATAATAAATACCGTATCCGCCTTTTCGTGGATCTGCATCTAGGGCGGGTAATTTTCTAATATTTCCCCAATTATCATCACAAAGTAACAGCGTAACATCATCTGGAACTTGCATTCCTCTATCATAATAATCTTGAACTTCTTTGTACAGCGCCCAAAGTTGTGGCGTTTCTTCAGCAGGCTTACCTGTAACATCTGCTATAATTTGACGTTGATCTTTAACAACTTTTTCTAAAGTTTCAATAGCAGTATCTTCACTCATGGCTTCATCTCCATCACCACGCATACCGACGGTTACAAGTGCTTCTTTATCACCTAATCTTTCCATCGCTTCAGTCCAGAATTTTTTCAAATTTTCTGAATTTGAAGTATAGTTCCATTCGCCTTCACCAAATCGTCCCCATTCAGCATGAGCTCGCGTTAAAGGTTCGTGGTGTGATGTGCCAATTACAACACCATACTCATCAGCTAAAATGGTATTTTGTGGGTCATCAACATAAAACATCCTTGGTTGCCACATTGCCGGCCATAAATAATTCCCTTTCATACGAAGAATTAACTCAAAAACATGGTCGTAGAACTTGGCATTAAATCCTCCAAATCTTGGATAAACCCAATTTGTTAATGACGGAGCTTCATCATTTATAAAAATACCTCTATATTTTACCTTTGGAGTTCCTTTTGTATAACTTCCTCTAGTAATAAATATATTTTCTTTCTTTTTTACAGGAACATCTGCCCAGAAATATAATGGTGAAACACCCATTTCGGATGACATATCGAACATCCCAAAAATACTTCCCCGCTTATCACTTCCAACAATTACAAGTGCTTCTTCAACGCCATCAAACGGATTTTTAATAGTTTCAATAAGAAAGGTTTCCCATTTACCCTCAATAGCCGAAACATCAAGTTTTTTATCGACAATTAATTTATCAATCAATTCGCTATTACCGATTGTTCCAACAATAATTACAGTATTTTCTGATGGAGTTGCCCCCGTAAGGATAGTTGGTTTTATATTTGTTACCCGCTCAATATCTTCTTGAATTTTTTTGGCAATTTTTAATACTCCAATATGTTCATTATCACTCAAATAAATTGAAGTTGCTATTTTATTGTGAACAACAGCAAAACCAGAATTTGTGCTAACATATGATTGTTGTTCTTGTGCATTTATTGATGATATCGATTGACAGGAAACCAACCATAATAAATTAAATAAAAACAGCGTTACTTTAACTAATTTCATGTCTTTTTTTGTTACTAATTATCAGTTCTAAAGAGCGTAGCAGGTTTATTTTTTGGCTATACAAATTAGCTTTATCTGGGTTAACTACCTCAATATCGTCTTGAGAATGCTTAAAATTCTATCTTTTTGGAATTTTCAAATAATATTTTATTGAGTCAGTAGTAGATTTAATTTCCTTTTCTAACAAAGGCTTTATACGCTGTATAATCAATTCCAAGTTAGAGTGACTTTAACATAAACAAACCTCGTCAACCAAAATAACATTTAAGAAAATGGTGTCTGTACTAGAAAATAGTCATTGTATATGAATCACTTGCATTAAGATTAATACATATAAAAAATATGCTTAAAAAAAGTGTTATTTCTTTAAATGTTTTCATTCTTCAGAATCTAACTTTAAATTAAACACACTATAATAGGCTTTCTTTTTTCCATTAGTTCTATCAAATAATAAAGGATAATTTGTTCTGCCATTAATTGGCCAATCGTTTTTCCAAGAATCACCATCATTAACACCCCATAATGTTATACGGCTAATTTTATCATGATGTTTTAAGAATATTTTAAAAATAGCTGCATAGCGGTCTGCCAACTTAATTTGTATAGAATCTGGAAGTTTTTCTGGGTATGGATTCATGGTTGGATCACCACTTTCAAACTTTACATTTACATCTGCACCTGTAAAATCCCATGGCATAGGAATTACAGAAACATCCAATTCTGTAATGGCTACTTTAATTCCCAATTCAGCATAGTCGACAATACTTTGTTCAATCTCCTCTAGACTCGGACTATTCAAATCCCAGTGCCCTTGCATACCAATGCCGTTAACTTTAGTTCCTAGCTCTTGCATTCTCTTAATCATTTTGATTGCTCCAGCTCTTTTGCTAGGGTTTGTCATACTATAGTCATTATAATATAACTCAACATCTGGATCAACTTTTTCTGTTAATTTAAATACTAATGATAAATAATCTTCACCTAATACATCTAAAAAAACTGTTTTTCTTAATGTCCCATCATCATTTAAAGCTTCATTTACAACATCCCAAGCATCAATTTTGCCTTTATATCTACTTACAATAGTATTTATATGGTTTGTTAATACCTCGACCATTTCGGTGCTATCGCTTATTTCTTTGAAAAAAGGAGATAATTGACTGTGCCATACTAAAGTATGCCCTTGAATGTGCATGTCATTTTTTTCTGCTAATGCTACCAGCTTATCCGGTAATTCAAAATTGAAAGTATCTCTAAGTGGATGAATTAATATTGATTTCATTACGTTTTCAGGTGTAACACTATTAAACTCATTGGCGATTAACGCACTTTGAACAGAATCCTTCTCTAATATTTGATTACCATTTAAAGCAACTCCTATAAAGAAATTATCTTTATATACATCTCTTAATCCTTCAGACTTAGTGATTTTAGCTTCTTTTGTTTGACAATTAGTGATTAGTAGCAGTAGGAATACTAAAGCACTATAAAAATATTTTTTATATTTCATAAATCTAGACTTAATTTATTTAATGCAATCGGTTGCGTAAATATATAAAAAAACTATTAGTAATTAGTATCTTGCATTCGTTTTATAGAAAAATGCTATTATTTATCACAAAGAAATATATGGATTGTGCTTTTTTCAAAAAGCTAAATTCAAAAAATATTTAAAATATAATCAACAAATTATGAAATCAAGATCTTTAGGAAATAGTGGTTTTAATGTAAGTGAAGTAGGTTTAGGATGTTGGCAATTAGGTGGTGATTGGGGTGAGGGTATTTCAGAAGAAAATGCTTTTAGTATCATGAGGAAAGCTGTAGAACAAGGTGTTACGTTTTTTGATACCGCAGATGTTTATGGAGCAGGGCAAAGCGAAAGAGTTATTGGTAAATTTATAAAACGCTACAAACCCAACTTAAAAATTGCAACAAAATTTGGTCGTGATGGAAGTGTTTTTCCTGATAAATATACTGAAAAAGCATTACGTAAATCTGTTGATAACTCTTTAAATCGCCTAGGAGTTGATGCCATTGATTTATTACAATTGCATTGTATACCCAGTGATGTTTTATATGAAGGTTCTATTTTTAATTGGTTAAGAAGTTTAAAAAAAGAAGGAAAAATAAAAGCATTTGGTGCCAGTGTCGAAACAGTGCAAGAAGGTCTATTTTGCATTGAGCAAGAAGGCATTACTTCACTACAAATAATTTTCAACATTTTTAGGCAAAAACCTCTAGAAGAACTTTTACCAAAAGCAAAAGCGAAAAATGTTGGTATTATAGTAAGGTTACCTCTAGCTAGTGGTTTGCTAACAGGAAAGTTTACAACAGAAACCACTTTTTCAGATTCTGACCACAGAAATTACAACAAAAACGGTGACGCTTTTAATGTTGGTGAAACATTTGCAGGTTTACCATTTGAAAAAGGCGTTGAACTTTGTAATAAAATTAAAGATAACTTTCTTAAGAATGGGCTAACTATGGCTCAATTTTCTCAAAGATGGATACTAGATCATAACGCTATAAGTTGTATTATTCCTGGTGCTAGTTCAGCATCACAAATAGATTCGAACTGCAGTGTTTCAGATTTAGAACCTTTAAGTTCAAGTATTCATGAAACTTTGAAAACTTTTTACAAAAATGAAATTCACCAACACATTCGTGGTCCATATTAAATATATATTGTGAAAATTCTCATATCTTTTATCTACCATAAAAAATTCTTAGTATATTCAACAGGTTTTGATCATTCAATTTACAGAACTAACGTTGAGATAACTCCTCTTGACTAATAAAATTTTAAATATCATTTTTCAATGGAGATTATTTTTAGAATAAAATATTAAATTTATATCATAATTATGAACACCTCATATGACTAACCATAAAGATGTTACTATTTATGACATCGCAAAAAAGTTGAATTTATCAACATCAACTGTATCTAGAGCGTTAAAGAATCATAGTAGTATTAGTAAAAAAACTACGAAAACAGTAAATGATACTGCCAAAATTATGGGTTATACCCCTAACACCTTGGCCTCAAGTTTACGAAGTAATAAAACTAAAACTATAGGCGTGTTAATATCCCGAATTAACAGACCTTTTATGTCTTCTCTTATCAATGGTATTGAGGAAATTGCACAAAAAGCTGGTTATAATGTTATTATTACACAATCACATGATTCCTATAAAGATGAAGTTGATCTGGCACAAGCTTTGTATAACAGTAGAGTTAGTGGGGTTATTTGTTCATTAGCCATGGAAACTACAAAAATAGACCATTTTCAACAGTTTATTGATAAAGGTATTCCGTTGGTTTTTGTGGATAGGGTCCCAAAAGGGTTTAATACTTACAAGGTAATGATTGACAATTATTCTGCTGGTTTAAAGGCAACCAAACATCTTATTGAGCAAGGTTGTACACGTATAGCACATATTGGTGGATTAAAATTTAGAAATATTTATAACGAACGTGAAAGAGGGTATAGAGATGCATTACAACAAAATAATTTGCCTGTTGATGAAGATTTAATAGTGCATGTAAATACAATGAGTTATGAAGAAGGTGAAAAAGCTACGAATAAGCTGCTTGACTTAGAAAATCCCCCTGATGGCATATTTTCTTCAAACGATACAACGGCAGTTGCAGCAATACAAGTGGCAAAAAATAGAGGGCTAAAAATACCCAAAGATATAGCAATTATTGGTTTTAATAATGACCCTATTTCGCACATTATTGATCCTGGATTATCTACGATATCTCATCCGGCTTTTGAAATGGGAAAAACATCTTCAAAAAAAATATTGAAATACTTAAAAAACTCTAAAAAAGATAGTCTAACAGAGATCACTTTTTTAAATACTGAAGTAATTGTAAGAGGTTCTTCTAAAAGAAAATAATACTTTTAGTATCCGAATATTTTTGGTAACCATAAGCTGAGGCTAGGAAATAAACTTACAATGATGAGTGCTATTATCATTGCCAAAAAGAATGGCATCTGTGGTTTTATTACTTTTTGGATACTTGGATTCGCTACTCCAACTCCAATAAACAACACTGCTCCTACTGGTGGTGTACACAACCCTATATAAAGGTTTAACACCATTATAATACCAAAATGAACAGGATCAATTCCTAAGGCTGTAACTACTGGCAAAAATATTGGAGTGAATATTAAAACTGCTGGCGTCATATCCATAAAAATTCCAACAAAAAGTAAAATTAAATTAATGATAATTAAAACCAATATTTTGTTATCGCTAAACCCTTACTGCCTTTTCGTCCATAAAAACCATGGCTTTATGAACTGGATGTGAAACGCTTAAACTATGTGCTAATTTGATACTTTTAGCTGAACCTTCTTTTTTACATGAAAAAAGAATAATACTGCAACATATAAGCATTAATTTTAACTTTATATTACTTGTTGGTTGGCGTATGTTGTTTTATTTTTTGGGATTTTAATTCTTGAAAATTAAAATATGTTTTGGCATTATTATAACAGATATCACTAACTATTTTTCCAATCCAAGCCATATCATTTGCTAAATCTCCGTTTTTAATATCATTACCAAAAATATTGCATAAAATGCGCCTGTAATATTCGTGTCTTGTAAATGATAAAAAGCTTCTACTATCGGTTAACATTCCAACAGCACAACTTAATAATCCCATATTTGATAATGAGTTTATTTGTTTTTCAATACCATTTTTTTGATCTAAAAACCACCAAGCAGCTCCAAACTGAACTTTACTTTTTATACCACCCTCACTAAAATTACCAGCCATTGTAGCAAACAAATTGTTATCTGCAGAATTAGAATTATAGATTATTGTTTTTGGCAAACTGCCATCATCATTCAGTTTATTAAAAAAATTTGCTAAAGATTCTGCTTGCTGAAAATCTCCAATACTGTCTACACCTGCATTTATTCCTATTTGTTTTAAAAGTAGTTTATTGGTATCGCGTATTGGCCCTAAATGTAATTGCATGGTCCATTGTTTTGAAGCATAAAACTTTCCTAAATAAAATAGAATTGCTGATTTATATGTGTTTACTTCTTTAGTTGACAGCTGTTTTTCTTTAATTCGATCCTTTAGTATAGCATTTACACTTTTCTTGTTAAACTTTTCGGCATAAGCATGAGATAACCCATGGTCTGAAAGTTTGCACCCATGTTCATCAAAATAATCAATTCTACTCTCTATAGCTTTTAAAAGTGATTCTAAATCTTTAATTTTTACATCTGAAACATCTGATAAGGTTTCAATATAAGCTGTGAATTCAATAGCATCAATATTAATTATATTATCAGGTCTAAATGTCGGTAATGTTAATACATCAAAGTTTGAATTCGCTATAGATTTATGATGTTTCAAATCATCAATAGGATCATCTGTAGTACAAACAACTTCTGTATTCATCATTTTCAACAAACCTTGAGCGCCATATTCTTCTTTCTGCAAAAGTGTATTGCATTCTTTATAAATGGAGACTGCGGTTTTTTTATTAATGGGCGAATCGATATCAAAATATCTTTTCAACTCTAGATGAGACCAATGATACAATGGGTTTCGCATAGTATAAGGCACAGCAGAGCCCCATTTTTTAAATTTATCTTCGTCAGAGGCATTACCAGTTATATACCTCTCATCAATACCTAAATTACGCATTGCTCTCCATTTGTAATGATCCCCATCTAACCAAACTCTAGTTAGATTTTTAAACTGCTTATTTGTAGCTATTTGGCTAGGAGGTAAATGGTTATGGTAGTCTATAATAGGTAAGTCTTTGGCATAAGAATGATATAATTCTTCCGCATAAGATGAAGTGAGAAGGAAGTTATCTGTTATTAAACTATTCATACGCTTTAATTTTATTGAATTTATTGTATTTGAATCGATTTAAAAACTTAGGACAACTTAAGCCGTATCCAAAATAGCTATAGCGGATCCAAATTCAGGTATTTATATGTTCTCCCTTTCATTGAATAATCTTTATAATCTGACAATTAATCTCATTCTGGTAATTGATCTAATTACTTAAGAAGTATAATTGGTAATCTCTCAATGACTTAGTCGAAGAAAAAACGCTCCACAAGTTTTCACAAATGACTTCATACCTAAACTTTAGGCTTATTAGATTTTTGTGAAAAAAAAATAGCAACTTATGTTCTTTTATTAATACAACAATTTTGTTTTATGCAACCGGTTGCGAAGTTATAAAAATTTCACTAGCTTTACAATATTTCCCAGTCTTTATATTGAGGGATGGCAAAGGATTTTAATATTAATTTGATAGGATTATATGATTTTATTTATAAAAAAAATATTTAGTTTAACACTACTGCTAACCTTTTTTTTTACTACTTTTTCTTTTGCAAATGATGGATATAGCTTATGGCTTCAGTATACTAAAATTGAAAACAAAAAGCTTTTAAAAGAATATACTGAAACTATTCGAGGGATTCAATCTATAGGAAATTCTGCAACAATAAAAGTTTCTAAGGATGAATTAATTAAAGCATTTTCAGGATTGTTTGGTCCTGAGTATTTACTACAAGAAGATTATTCAGGGAATAACACACTAATTATCGGTTCTGAATCGAATTTAGATGAAAAAATACTTTCAAAACTTAAAAAAGAATATGCACAAATTGAAAAAGATGGCTTTGTAATTAAACAAATTCAAGTGGATAATAAAACCCATATTGTAATTACAGGAAAGACAGATTATGGCGTTTTATATGGCGTTTTTCAATTTCTAAGAGAACTGCAAACGCACAAATCAATTAGAGGAATTAATATTGTTGATTCTCCAAAAGTAGCTATAAGGATGCTAAACCATTGGGATAATTTAGACCGAACGGTTGAGCGAGGCTATGCAGGCCTTTCCATTTGGAATTGGCATACACTACCCGATTATATAGACCAAAGATATATTGATTATGCAAGGGCGAATGCATCAATAGGTATTAATGGAACAGCTTTAACAAACGTGAATGCAAATGCATTCATATTAACCCCTCATTATTTAGAAAAAGTAAAAGCCTTAGCGGATGTATTTAGGCCCTATGGCATTAAAGTTTACCTCACTGCTCGTTTTTCTGCTCCAATAGAAATAGGTGGGTTAAAAACAGCAGACCCATTAAATGCTGATGTCATTAAATGGTGGAAAGATAAAACAGCCGAAATCTACAAAGCAATTCCAGATTTTGGTGGCTTTCTTGTTAAAGCAAATTCTGAAGGTCAACCTGGTCCTCAAAATTATAATCGCAATCATGTTGATGGTGCAAATCTCATGGCTGAAGCCTTAAAACCTTTTGGTGGAATTGTTATGTGGCGTGCATTTGTATATTCAGAACACGACACTACCGATAGAGCTAAACAAGCTTATACAGAATTTGTGCCTTATGATGGTAAATTTAAAGACAACGTAATTATACAAGTTAAAAATGGAGCTATAGATTTTCAACCTCGAGAGCCATTTCATCCGATGTTTGGCGCCATGCCAAATACAAATATGATGATGGAATTTCAAATTACTCAAGAGTACATGGGTTTTTCAACACATTTAGTATATCAACCAAAACTTTATGAAGAAGTATTTGAAGCTGACACGTACAGAAAAGGAAAAGGCTCCACGGTTGCAAAAGTAATTGATGGTTCACTTGATAATAAAAAATTAACTGGAGTTGCCGGAGTTTCCAACATTGGAAATGATATGAATTGGACTGGTCATCACTTTTTACAGGCCAATTGGTATGGGTTCGGACGTTTAGCCTGGAATCCTCATTTAAACTCAGAAGATATTGCGGATGAATGGATACGCCAGACTTTTTCAAATAATGAACATTTCGTCAATCCAATAAAAAGGATGATGATTCAATCTCGTGAAACAGTTGTTGACTATATGAATCCATATGGCTTGCATCATATTTTTGATACAGGGCATCATTATGGTCCTGGACCATGGGTTGGAAATTTACCGCGTCCAGAATGGAATCCTACCTATTACCATAAAGCCGATGAATATGGCATTGGTTTTAACAGAACAAAAACAGGAAGTAATGCTACGGCACAATATGCTCCAGAAGTGGCAAAAAAGTATGATGACATTTCAACAACGCCCGAAAAGAATTTACTTTGGTTTCACCATGTCTCTTGGAATCATGAATTAAAGGATGGAAACACACTTTGGAATGGGATAGCATTAAAATACCAAAGTGGTGTTAATGAAGTTGAAAATATGGTATCACTTTGGAATTCTATGGAGGCATATGTAGATATCCAAAGGTTTAAAGAAGTACAAATGATGCTAAATATTCAGCTTAAAGAAGCAAAATGGTGGCGTGATGCATGCCTATTATATTTTCAACAATTTTCAAAACAAGATTTACCTAACGGAGTTGAAAAACCTTCAAAAACTTTAAAAGAGTTTCAATCAATGAGGTTTCCTTTTGCCCCTGGAAGATAATATAACAAAATAGAATGACGAAAAAAGCAATTGTTACTGGAGGCAACTCTGGCTTAGGTTATGCTACAGCAAAAAAACTCTGTGATAACGGAATTAAAACCTATGTAATAGGCAGGACTAAAGATAAAACTGAAAATGCGTGTACCGAAATAGGTGAAAATGCAATTCCAATAATTTTTGATTTGAATAACTTAGCTCAAATTCCTGCATTAATAGCAGAAATTTCTAATGGCGACAACATCGATATTCTTGTTAATAATGCCGGAATAAATCTTAAAAAGGAGTTTACTGAGGTAACCGATGAAGAATTTTTAAATATTATACACACCAACGTTTTGAGTATTTTTACTGTTAGTCGAGAAGTTGTTAAAATAATGAAAAAGTATGATGGTGGAAGTATTGTGAATATAAGCTCAATGGCTTCTCAATACGGTTTACCAAATGTTATTGCCTATTCTGCAAGTAAAGGAGCTATAGAAACCATGACTCGTGCAATGGCTGTAGAATTGGCAGAGTTTGGCATTCGAGTAAATTGTGTAGCTCCAGGATTCATCAAAACAAAAATGTCGGCAAAAGCATTGGATAATGATCCTGAAAGAAAAAACAAAGTATTAGCTAGAACGCCTATGGGTATTTTGGGTGATCCAACTAATATTGCAGATGCCGTTTATTTTTACGCAACCAATGAATCTAGTTTCGTAACCGGAACTGTTCTTCCAGTAGATGGAGGAAATAGTATAGGATTTTAAATAGAATACTATGATTTTAATGACAAAAACCATGCGATGGTATGGCCTACACGATAGAATTTCCTTAGAAAATATTAAACAATGTGGTGTTACAGGTATTGTTACTGCATTACATGAAATTCCCGTTGGTGATGTTTGGACTATTGAGGCTATTAATGAACGAAAAGAAATTATTGAAGAATCAGGGCTAGAATGGAAAGTTGTTGAAAGTCTACCAGTTCATGAAGATATTAAAAAAGGGAAAGGAAATTTTGAAACGCATATTGAAAACTATAAAATAAGTCTTAAAAACTTGGCTCAATGCGGTATTGAAGTTATTACCTACAATTTCATGCCCATTTTAGATTGGGTTCGTACACATCACGACTATAAAAATATTGATGGAACAAAATCACTATATTTTCATAAAGATGCTTTTGTCTATTTCGATGTGTTTTTATTAAAAAGACCAAATGCAAAATCAGCATATACGCCTGAACAAATTAATAAGGCTGCTATTTATGGAAAACAGCTTTCAAAAGAAGAAAAGCAAAAATTAATTAAGAGTATTCTTCTAGGATTACCTGGAAGTAAAGAAAATTTTACTCTAAAAAAGATTTTAACTTTACTTGATGAATACGCTCATGTAACCAAAGAAAAATTAAGAGAAAACTTAATTCATTTTCTTAAAGAAGTGGCTCCTGTTGCACAAGAAATAGGATTAAAACTAGCTATACATCCTGATGATCCGCCCTATTCAGTTTTAGGATTACCAAGAATAGTTAGTACACAAAAAGATTTAGAATATCTTTTAAATGAAGTACCTGTTGAGGCAAATGGTTTATGTTATTGCACAGGATCGCTAGGTGCACACCCATCAAATGATTTACTCGAGATATTAAACAAATCATCTTCTCGTGTTCATTTTTTGCATTTAAGAAATGTCATAAAAGATATTGATGGCAACTTTAAAGAGTCTGATCATTTATATGGCGATAATAAAATGGAAAAGATTGTTGAGCAAATTATCCATATCATGCATAAAAGAAAAATAAGACTTCCTATGCGACCAGATCATGGGTTTTTACATTCGATTGAAGGTAAGGAGTTATACCCTGGATATTCATTAATAGGTAGATTAAAAGGGTTGGCAGAAATTACTGGACTAGAACTAGGGATTGCCTATAAATTAAAAATTAAATAAATTATGAAAACAAGAAATATTCTAAGCATTTTAGTCACCGTATTATTAGTTATAGGTTGTAGTAGTGATAGTTCATCAGATGGTGACATTATTGTTGGAGGCCCTACCAATGAGGGGGGTGATGGCAGTGGGAGCACTTCTATATACTTACAAGATGCTGCTAGTTTCCCAATGGGAAATATTGTATCTGCTTCTAAATTAACATCATCTGCTGCAAATACTACTTTTAAAGAGGTTTTATTAAATGATTATAATAGCATAACTGCAGAAAACGATATGAAAATGGCAACTATTTTTACATCCGCTGGAAATTATAATTTTAGTGCTGGTGATGCCATAGTTGCTTATGCAAAAGCTAATGGTCTAAGAGTTCATGGTCATGCTTTAATATGGCATTCGTCAGTTCCTGGATGGTTAAATAGTTTTTCGGGAACAAATGAAGAATTTGAAGCTTTAATTGAAACTTATGTTAAAGCAACTGTAACGCATTTTGCACAAGAGAAAGACTCGAATGGAAATTCTATTGTTGTGAGTTGGGATGTAGTCAATGAATATTTTGATGGAAGCTCAATTAGATCTTCTATTTTTCAACAAAAAATTGGTGATGACTTTATTGATAAAGCATTTCAATGGGCCCGTGAAGCTGATGCTAATGTAAAACTGTTTTATAACGATTACAATATAGCTGGAGAGGTTAATAAAAGAAATCAAATTATCAGTAAAGTTAATAGTATGATTACCATGAGCGTACCAATTGATGGTATAGGAATGCAAATGCATTTAAACCATAATTGGCCCACAGCTGACTTGCCATTAGCAATTCAACAAATTACAGATACTGGATTATTAGTGCATATTTCAGAACTAGATGTTAAAGCAAATTATAGTAATGATGTAACAGAATTAACAGCAGCAAGAGCCCAAGAACAAGCTAATCAATACCAAAATGCTTCTTATTTTTACTCAAATATTGTACCAGCCGCTCAACAACACGGTATAACAATCTGGGGGTTTAGAGATCAAGATAGTTGGTTATACAATGGTGGTAATGATTGGCCTCTTTTATACAATAATGATTACAGCACTAAAATTTCTTACGATTCATTTTTAGAAGGTTTAAAAGGTATGTCCGTTAACTAATTAATTTGTAATCTGCTTTATACTCTTAGCTGAATTTTTATTCTTAATAAATTAAAAATATAATGAAACATATTCTGTACATGATTACATTAAGTTTTATTCTAATTTCTTGTGCAAAAAAAGAAGGTTACCAAACTAGTATTGATAAGGAAGTGAAGTTAATTAAATCTATTGATGCTCAGAAAAACTATTTATCAAAAATTCATGAAGATGGACAAGGTATTGATACCAAGATTAAAGAACTAGAAAAATCATTTTTTAAAAACAGAAAAGAAATAGCTATCTTAAGAAAGCAAAAAGATTCATTACTATTTATTAATCACTATAGGATTAAAAGTTACTTAAACAAATTTCCGTACCCAAAAGGAAAGGAATTTGATGAAAATGAAAAACTAGCGATCTTTTATGGTGTTTACTTTGATATTCATAAAAAAGAACAACTAAAGTACTTAGATTTATTTGAAGAATTATACAAACAAAATGTCATAACAGATTACAATTATTTAAGCTACTTAACCAAAATTTATTATTTAGAACATTCTAGTTTTTTTCCTTTAAATAAAAAACATTCAATTAAAGAAATGATTGAAGATATTTCTCCTGAAATTGAAAAATTATAAAAAAATAAATTTTTAAAACTTGATTTCCTTTTAAAAAAGAAACTGGTGTTTTGTTATTCGTATCAATAAAATAAGTGTTTCCAGCTAAAGTAATTAATTTCAATGCTTTTGAATTATTAATGTAAAAACTAATATCCCTTAACGTTTACATATCACCATCTTTTCAGTTTCTAAATAATTTGTGTTTATGAGTTTAGAAGTGCTGTAAAAAGTGTTTCTGATATAGAAATTTTTTCTGTTCTTATTTTATTATTTCAACCTGTAACTATGATGAATACCAGATGTGTTATATAATAATTTTATTTCTAGAAAGTAAGTATAAAACAGGATTGAAAAATAATAAACTTTATTCAAAAAAACCGAGGGCAAGCTCGGTTTTTTTTGAATAAAGTTTACACATAAATCAACTAACTCAAATTCTAATCTTCTTCTGTAAGAGTAATGTCATCGATAAAATAAACTGCATCTTGAACGAACCCAACATCTAATACAAGGTTTGTTGCTACATCATTAGCTGTAAATGTCCACGTAAATTCTTGCCACTCGGCTGATATTGTAAAATCGGGTCCATATTGTGCTCCCGCAGTTGCGGCAGTAGAAAAACGCACTGTTCCTCCCTCACCTGGGCTACCAGCTTCTGCTTTTATCCATACACTAGCAACATAATTAACACCATTTTCAGTTGTTGCAGCTGGGTCACTAGCAAATTGTGTTCTCCATGCATCTCCACCAAAACCAATTGCCTTTAGGGCTCTACTTCCTCCATGCACTTCTTCAGCTACTGTAGTTGCAGTCAATAAATCAGGGGCATTCCATTTTCCCCAATCTGTAAAATCATCTCCAGCACCTTCCTCTAAACCAGAATTTAAGAGTATATTTTCATTTGGTGGTGGTGGTGGTGTTTCTGTTAAACTAATATCATCAATATAGTAAACAGCATCTTGTACGGCACCTAAATCTAAGACAAGGTTGGTAGCTACATCATTTGCTTCAAACTCCCATGATACTTCCTGCCAGTTATCCGTAATTGCAAAATTAGGACCATAAAGTGCCCCTGCGGTTGCAGCTGTTGAGAAACGAACATTTCCTCCGTTTCCAGCTCCTTCACCTTTAATCCACATACTAGCAATATATGTTTTTCCAACTTCAGTAGTAACAGCGTCACTACCAAATTGAGTTCTCCATGCATCAGCTCCTGCTCCAATTGCCTTTAAGGATCTATTTCCTCCATGTACTTCTGTAGTTTCTACTGTCATTAAATCAGGACCATTCCATTCTCCCCAATTCGTAAAATCATCTGCCCCGCCTAATTCAAGGTCTCCATTTAACAACAAATTTGGTGGTGGTGGTGGTCCAGATAAGGTACTTATTAACGTAATATTATCAACATGATAAATCATACCCGTTGAAACTCCCATATCTAATACTAGACGTGTAGCAGAATCATTGTTAGTAAAAGTCCATTCAATTTGTTGCCATTCTGTACCAATATCGTAGTTTCCTGAATATAATGCTCCAGTGGTTGAATTCGTTGAGAAACGAATATTTCCACCTTCTGCTTCTGCTTTTATCCACATAAATGCGGTATAATCAACACCAACTAAAGTTTCTGTTGGGTCGCTAACAAATTGCGTTCTCCAAGCATCTCCACCTGCTGCAATTACTTTTAAGGATCTCCCTTCATAGGGCTGATCTGAGGCTATTAAGCCATCTCCACCATTGTATTTATTCCAATTTGTAAAATCATCGCCTGATCCTTCTTCCAATACTCCATTTAGTAATAAATTTTTTCCAACATAGAATATAGAACCGGATTCTGTTGATCCGCCAGAGGTAACTATTTTAATTGTTGCTAAAGCATTATTTTGAGGTCCTTCTGGGATAGTAAAAACTAATTCTGATTCTGAGGAAGACACAACAGTTGCCTCAATATCATTAACGCTTATTTTTTCAAGGTTGTTAAGTGATGTTCCAGTAATTGTTACATTCGCTCCTGGCTCTGCTGCACTAGGCGAAATTGTACTAATAACAGGTGTTGGTCTTAACAAGACTTCAAAGGGTATTTTAACTCTATAGTTATCTGCCATTGCTAATGTTATAAAATTAGGTCCAACAACGGCCTTATCCGGCACAACGAATGATACTGTATCTCCGTTTAATTGAAATTCAGCTTGCTGTTCTCCAACGAATAAAAATTGAATAGTCTCAAAATTGGCTCCAGTAAAAGAAACAGGGTCATTTGGATAAGCACCATTTACACTCAGTCCATTAACATTTACCTGATTTGAAGAGAGCTCATCATCGTCACAACTAAAAAAACCAAAGGTTAAAACAAAAACCAATAGGCCTTTTAATAATTTGTTTAGTATTTTCATAATATAGTCTTGTTTATTTTTTAATATCCTTGGTTTTGTTCTACTCCTAGTTGGTCAACAAAATTTTGAGGTATTGGCCATCTTACATGTCTATCTTGAATATTAGCTGTTGCACTTGGATTATGCATTCTAACTCTTTCCACTAACAAACCAAGTCTTTTAAGCATAGCCCAACGGTGTCCTTCGTGTCCTAATTCTCTAGCATGTTCTTCTAAAATAGTATCTTGATCTAAACTTGTAAAGTTATGACTCGTATCGCCGAATGCTCTTTCTCTAATTGCATTAATTAAGAGTAATGCTCTTCCTTCATTATTATTTCTCCAATGCGCCTCTGCTCCTATTATATAGGCTTCCGCAAGTCGATATAAAATTATATTACTAAATCCTTGTGCTTCAGACGCCAGTCTTCCGTAAGTAGCATCTTCCCAATATTTTGTCGTAGTAGGTTCTAAATAACGTGCTTCTCTATCGGTAGATGCCCATGCTAAGAAATAAGGACTATCTACGGTAAGCAAATCACCTTCTTGCAGTGTATCTCCACCTTCGAGACTAGTATCTATCGCACTCGGTTCATCTACTACCCATGATGTTTTATGCCATGCATCTAGACGCCCATCTCCATTTTCAAAAAGTGTCCAATAATAAGGTGATGGTGACAACCTAGACCAAGGTCTTCCACCTTGTTCTAAAGTTCTTGCTACACCAGGAACTCTATCATACAAAGGCACATACATTTGTACAGTACGTTGAGGTCTGTTTTGATTGGCTGGATTAAATATCCATGAGAAAATTAATTCTTCATTATTTTCTTCACCCGTTTTTCCTCCTTCAAGCCCAAAAATACCGTCTAAAGGTTGAAGTTGTGCACCTTGAGCAATGACACCATCAGCAGCAGCAGCAGCTTCCGCCCAATTATTTAGGTGCATATGTGCTTTAGCTAGTAATAAGTAAGCCATATCTTTTGATGGTACCCCTACATCCCCATTTTCTAACCTCGATTTTAATAATGGAATAGCATTAGTGGCATCAGACACTACTTGTTCTAACAATTCGGACTGAGATGATAAATCTGCAGTAAATTTAATATCATCTACGGTTTCTGCAAGTTCTGTAATAACTGCATTTTCCCAACGTTCTGCTAACTCTAAATACACATAAGCCCGTAAAGCGTAAGCTTCTCCAATAATTTTATTGATTGCTTCTTGTTGAGCTGCATCCGATGATTCAAAATTACCTCCATAGGCAATTACTACATTACATCTATCAAGAGAAAGATATAATCCGTTGAAGATATCTTCTAGTGAACCACTAGTAGAGTCAAAACCATTTCCATATTCCATCATACCTAACATACCACCAGAATTAACATCTACCATGTGTGTTCCAGATTGTACTATATCAGTACCACACTGTCTGTAAAGTGATATTTCGTTGTTCTCGTGCAATGATCTTGCTTGAACGTATACATCAATCATTGATGTTCGTAAACCTTCAATACTTGCAACAGCAATTTCTGTTGGTAGCCTGTCGCGTTCTGTTAAATCAATTATGTCATCATCACAACTTGATAGCACAAGTAATGCTGAAACAACTGATAAATAAAATTTAAATTTATTCATAATTTCTATTTTTTTTTAAAATGTAATTGACGTTCCAAAAGTTATTGTTCTTGTAATTGGATATGCTCCAATTCCTGCTTCTGGAGAATAGGCATTATCAAAATCTGTAAAATATTTTAGATTATTACCTCTTACATATAAAGACAGTGCTTTTAGAGGTGTTTTTTCTAAATGCTTAGAGGCTAGATTATAAGTTAATGATACATTACGTAAAGCTAAAAAGGATGCATCCTGTGTTTTAACTGCATCACCTCTACCTCCATCATAATTACCTGAACCCCCTACTCTTGGATAACTATTACTTGGATTATCTGGCGTCCAGTAATCAATAGCTACTTGGTTATTTCTACCCGAGTAACCACCAATAAAATTATTAACTCGTGTTACACCTTCAACTGCTTCTAATAATACAGATAATTCAAATCCTTTGTAGTTAAAGGTATTAGTTAAACCCCCGTACCAATCTGGATTTCCACTTCCTAAAAACAGTCTATCTTCTCCTGGAGTAATGCTTCCATCTCCGTTTACATCTTCAAATTTTGCATCTCCTGGAACTTGATTAAATCCGGCGGCTTCGGTTGCTTCTTCTTCTTGCCATACCCCCAAGTAGTTATAGTTATATAGTACCCCTATTGGCTGACCTATGAACCAACCATTTGCTGGGTCATCAATTGGTTTTCCTTCAGCATCAGTACTTCCTCTACTTAATTTAACTATCTCATTTTTATCCTTTGCCCAATTAACGGCTAAGTTCCAAGTGAAATCTTTATTTTCAATAATATTGGCTTTTAAACTAATTTCTAAACCTGAATTTTTAGTTTCTCCTACATTATTAATATAGCTTTCATATCCATTAATGACCGGTATAATCTCAGGTAATAATAAATCTGTTGTTTTTGTATTGTAGTAATCTACTGTACCACTAATTCTATTATTTAATAAGCCAAAATCAATACCTATGTTTAATTGCTTACTTGTTTCCCATTTCAAATATGGGTTAGCAAGTGTTCCTTTTGCATATCCGACTACATTTTCTTCAACTACATCATCTGTAGTATTAGGGTCTCCATCCTGATCAACCAAAATTGTTGAACGAACTACTACTGGGTTTGCCAAATACCGGTACGTTCCAATTCTATCATTACCAAGCGTCCCATAACTCCCTCTAAACTTTAATAAGTTTAAGAATCCATCGTTATTCCAAAAGCTTTCATTATGAGCGTTCCAGGCTAACGAAAGTGATGGAAAGTTACCATATGCATTATCGCCAGTAAATCTAGAGGAACCATCTCTACGAAGGGTTAATGTTAAAACATATCTGTTATCATAATCATAACCAACTCTACCTACATAATAAACTCTACCCGATTCATCAGTATCCCAACTAAAACGTTGATCCTCTGTCGCTGTATCATCTATGGCATTATAGCCTAACAAGTCTGTTGCCAATTTATCAGAAAATGCGTCAAACTGCTCAAATTCATTTTTTTGGAAACCATAAACGAATGTTGCATCAACACCATGTTTGCCAAAATCTTTTTTGTAATGCACAATATTATCAACTAAATAATTTACAGAATTTTGACGTTGTACTTGTGCTGTACTTGGATCTCCATCAATATAGTTACTAGAAGTAAACCGTCCATAAAATTGACTACGATCTTCCGCGAAAGTATTTAATGTATAGCTTAATCCATCAGCAATTCCAAGTTCGATATATGGGTTTACATATGATCTAGTAACAGTTCTATCTACTACAGACTCATTATATCTATGAAAAGGGTTTACTTGAAATTGGTCATTTGTAACAAATTTAGCAAATGATCCATCGGGTAAATATAAATCTCCTAATGGGGTATTGTTAAAAATTGGAATAAATGGTGCAAATCCACCATTTATATTAAATTCACTAATGGTATTACTTGTCTCATCTGCAAAACTTTTTGTTAGTTGCACTCGAGCACCAATTTTAACTTTGTCATATGGTCTATACTCACCATTAAATCTTATAGAGTATCTATTGTAATCAGAAGCGGTAACAATACCACTTTCTTGATACATATCTCCATTTAAATAAAAGCTAAGTTGTTCTGAACCTCCAGAAACTGATAAATTTATATTTTTAGAAATACCTTGTCTTAAAAGTTCATCTTGCCAATCAACAGAGTTTCCATTAACATAATTTGTAAGTTCATTTGCATTTAAAATTCCATTTACTGTTGTTCCTTGTCCCGAATCAAGAAGGTATTTAATATACTCATCACCGTTCATAATATTAACTCTATTGGTAACTTCATTAATTGCTGTGGAAGCATTAACAGAAATAGTTGGTTTTCCAGCTTTACCGCTTTTTGTTGTAATTAAAACAACCCCATTAGCTGCACTAGAACCATAAATAGCACCAGCTCCCGCATCTTTAATAACATTAATAGACTCAATGTCATCTGGATTTAATTCTGCTAAATTACCTCCCGGTAGCGGCACTCCATCAACAACAATTATTGGTTGATTAGCTTCACTAACTGATCCAGAGCCTTCCCCTAATGAGTTTATACCCCTAATTGTAAAGTTTACTCCTGAACCTGGTTGTCCATTACCTCTTGTAACCCGTAACCCTGCTACTTGTCCTCTTAAGGCTTCAACAACATTAGGAACTGGTGTGTTTTGAATAGCTCCTACATCAACAGTAGTTATTGCTCCTGTTACGTTCGAGCGTTCCATAGTTCCATAACCTACCACAACAACTTCATCTAATTGCGACATGTCTTCTTGTAAAGCAACATTAATAGTTGTTTTTCCATTCACAGGAATTGATTGGTTAACATAACCTAGATAAATGAATTCTAATACCACATTTGAAGGTGTACTAATGGAAAATAAGCCGTCAAAATCGGTAGAAGTACCTGTAGTTGTGTTTTTAACAATAACATTAACTCCTGGCAAAGGCATACCTGCCTCATCTGTAACTTTACCTTTAACCGTAATATTTTGTGAGTTGACACTGCTTGAAAAAAGTAATAGTACTATAAAGCCACAAAACCATAAGGTCCTATACTTCGTTTTTAATAATAAATTGTTCATCATAATTTAGTTGAGTTTAAATTGAGATAATTATAGATTCCTTTTAAAAAGATTGAGATTGAAAAGAAATTAACACAAACATATGTATAAAACTTTATTTACGCAACCGATTGCATAAAATTTTTACATTAAATCATTGGATGAGATGCTTTATATGAAAATTTAAGGCGCTATTATTAGCATTTTCGTATTTTTATGCTCTGTTTATGTTATTATATCTTAACAAAGTCTTACGTATAACTGGTAAATTACTCTTAGTAATTTCTTACATTACCTTTAATTTTATATTCTATTTCAATGAATAAGCGCAATGAAATTTCACATTTCCTATACATTTAAACCCTTAGGATTATTATTTAGACTATTTCTTTACTAAACAAGCTGAAAGCCATTTTTACTTAGTTGAAACGAAATCTTATGATGGTTACTATGATAGACAACAAAAGGTACTCATTTGGCCTCATAAAAACTCAGCTGTGCAGTGAATTCCTTCTATTGGAATGAAAACGAAAACCCAAAGATTATCAAAGTAGTATTGAACTCTCGTATCAGTTATGGAGCTTATGGGCTGCACAAAGTGAGTTCCAATTATCACATTGTTTCAGTAAGGATTCTCGAAACAAAATTCAGAAAAGGAATTTCGCTCGAAATGACAATACCACTTTAAAACACTTGTTTAGAATTTCAAAAAATAAAACTTTCTTATCAGGTGTGGAAATAATAGGAATGCCAATAGTGAATCCGCTAACATGATCCTTAGCACAACAGATAACGTTGTAGTAGGGGGTTCCTTTAAACTTAAATCAAATTAGATGAATTTTTTGTTAACAAAAAAATGAATTTATAATGTTCATTATTTCTATTTAGTTTAACACAGTAGTCTCGGATATCTTATCATTACTCTCTTGTAAAATTGTCTAGCAATGATGAGCTTAATGGTCTGTCTTAACGTTTTATGGGATGTAGAAACGTAGTGCGAATACTACTGATTTTAAATGCTTAAGATAAAGAGCAATTTCTGTTCATAAATACGCAAACCAAAATTTAAAGTAAAGCAAATATATAAGCGCTTTATCCAACAGTATTTGATACCATACTTGATCGAATAGCAACCTTAGATTATGACTTATTACCCTCGTTGATTAAGCGTACTTAAACTAGTTTTATGATTTGGTATATACTGAAAATTCAGAACGTAATAGTAGCTACTATACGTATTTATCTGTGGTTATAGCGTATAAAATAATACGTATGACAAAAAAGCTGCCTTAGTAATATAGTTGGATACTAGGGCTAGTATTTGTTGCCTTATACTTAATTCTATTAGAACATAGGATCAGGTCTACCTTTTAAACGGATTTCAATCCTTTTCTTTTTTACCGTTAAACGCTTCATTATATCCATAATATTGGAATCCTTAGATTTTTTATAAATCTCATTTAAGGCTAAAATTAAACTTTTTGCTTCTCTAGAAGCAACTACTCTGTCGCTTGTGGACATATTACTCATTTTGGCTTTCTCAAATTCAAGCGCCTTATCTATTATTTGCATTCTGTATTTTATAGTTTATTAATCCACAAATTTACTTAAACAATATGTCATTTTCAAGTGTATTCTATTGATTATGATAATTTTAGTATTTGTAAAGTTGATAGTTAGTGGTTGTAAAGCTATAGTTTTCACCAATCAAATTGATCAAAATAACTTAAATTGCTTCAACATAAGATTATTTTGTGCTTAGGGGTTTTGTTTGTTTAGTTCTGTTTACTAAGCTTTTATAGGAATCGAGGTTAACTGTTGTCGACTAATATCTATTAATGTTTAGCTGTAAAGACAGCATCCTGCTGTTGTGCTGGTGCTAAACTAATGTCTGTTACAAATTCTCTCCTTACATGCTATAAAAAATTAAAAGATACGCTTATGATTTTCAAAGTGCTATAAACGCCAGATTTAAGTTCCATTACAATATCTTTGTACTTTATAAATTACAGCGGAATTTACACGTTTATCCACATTGAAAATATAGAAATGCTTATAAAAAAAATATCCCTTTATTCATGAAATTGTCAGCTTGTTATAAGGGTATAAACAAAGGTATTCACTATCCATTTTACAGGGAACAACTCGTTGATTTTATTAATTTTTAAACTTTGAAATCTAAAATGAAACATACCTATCATATACACGGAATGACCTGTAATGGTTGTCGCACTCACGTAGAACAAACACTTTCTAAAGTGGCAGGTGTTAGAAGTGCATCTGTAAATTTAGAAAAAGCAGAAGCCACTATTGAAATGGCCTCTCATATTCCCATTGAAAAATTCCAAGAGGCTCTGCAAAAAGATGGGGGGCATTATAGCATTCACCTGCCTGGAAAAATGGACCATGGCACAGCTGCAAATATTAAAAAAAAGACTCCAAAAGTACAAGGTACAGGAACCTTTTATTGCCCTATGCATTGCGAAGAAGATAAAATCTATACACAACCAGGTGATTGCCCCGTTTGCGGCATGGACTTGGTAGAAGAGCAAAGTTCGGCTCCTGTTGCTATAGGACAATGGACCTGCCCAATGCATCCAGAAGTACTAAAAGATGAATCAGGTTCTTGCCCAATCTGTGGTATGGATCTCGTTCCTAAGCAACCAGATCTCTCAGCGGAAGAAAGGAGTTATAAAAAGTTGCTCCGTAAATTTTGGATTGCCGTAGCCTTTACACTACCTATATTCTTAATCGCCATGAGTGAGATGATCCCTAATAATCCACTATATGAGTTGATGGAGCAGAAATGGTGGAACTGGTTACAATTAGGACTCTCGCTACCCGTAGTTTTCTATGCCACCTGGATGTTTTTTGAGCGTGCATATCGAAGTATTAAAACATGGAATCTTAATATGTTCACCCTTATTGGTATTGGTGCTGGTGTAGCATGGTTATTTAGTGTTTTTGGAATGCTCGTTCCTGATTTTTTTCCAGCGCAATTTAAAACCCATTCTGGTGCAGTACATGTTTATTTTGAAGCGACGACTGTTATACTAACTTTGGTTTTAATGGGACAGGTGTTAGAAGCGCGGGCTCATAGCAAAACCAATTCCGCAGTAAAAGAATTGCTAAAACTTGCTCCTAATAAAGCTATTCGCGTCGTAGATGGGCTAGATGAAGTAGTTGCCATAGATAAAATTCAAAAAGGCGATGTTCTTCGAGTGAAGCCAGGTGATAAAATTCCTGTTGATGGGGTTATTACCGAAGGAAATACAACGGTAGATGAAGCTATGATCTCTGGTGAGCCTATTCCCGTTAGTAAAGCTATAGGTGATAAAGTGAATAGTGGTACTATAAACGGTAACCAATCGTTTTTAATGAAAGCGGAAAAAGTAGGTAGCGACACTCTACTTTCGCAAATTATACAAATGGTAAATGATGCCAGTCGCAGTCGTGCGCCTATTCAAAAACTAGCAGATACCGTTTCAGGATATTTTGTACCTGTAGTCGTGCTAATAGCTTTACTAACTTTTGCAGTTTGGGCAATTTGGGGCCCAGAACCAGCGTATGTATATGCGCTAGTAAATGCCATTGCGGTATTAATAATTGCCTGCCCCTGTGCTTTGGGATTGGCGACACCAATGTCCATAATGGTTGGTGTGGGTAAAGGAGCACAGAATGGTGTTTTGATTAAAAATGCCGAAGCGCTAGAGAAAATGGATAAGGTAGATACGCTGATAATAGATAAAACAGGAACCATAACAGAAGGCAAACCAACAGTAGAAAAAATAGGCATTTTTGGAGTTAATTATACTGAAAAAGATATTTTAAAATATTTATCATCTATAAATAGTTCTAGTGAACATCCTTTGGCAGAGGCCATGGTAAAATATGCCAAGGCCCTGAAAACCGAAATCCTAAAAATAGAAAATTTTAATGCGGTAACAGGAAAAGGTGTTGAAGGCGTAGTTAATGGCAAAAAGCTGGACTTAGGAAATGCTAAAATGATGGCCTATGCTAACGCTACGCTTACTTCGGAAATGGAAAAAGAAGCCAATACGTTCCAAAAACAAGGGAAAACAGTTTCGTATCTGGCTATTGATGGTGCCATTGCTGGTTATGTGGTCATTGGAGATAAAATAAAAGCATCTAGTGCCCAGGCCATAAAAGAACTGCAAAACAAAGGTATTTCAGTCATTATGCTTACCGGTGATAACCATGATACGGCACAAGCTGTAGCCCGCGAGCTACATTTAACAGATTTTAAAGCGGGAATGTTGCCTGAAAACAAATTACAAGAGGTTCAAAAATTACAAGCTGATGGACATATTGTAGCGATGGCAGGTGATGGAATTAATGATGCACCTGCATTGGCAAAAAGTGATGTGGGTATTGCTATGGGAACGGGTACCGATGTTGCCATTGAAAGTGCTATGATCACCCTAGTTAAAGGTGATTTACAGGGTATTGTAAAAGCGAGAAACTTGAGTGATGCTGTAATGAAGAATATTAAACAAAATTTATTTTTTGCTTTAATCTATAATACGATTGGGATTCCGATTGCGGCTGGGGTTTTATTTCCTTTTTTTGGGATTCTATTGTCCCCAATGATCGCAGCACTAGCAATGAGTTTTAGCTCTGTTTCAGTAATTACAAATGCGTTACGATTAAGAGGTGTAACAGTATAAAATTGGGGATGCAACTCATAGTTTAAAATTTAGGGGACCACGAATTGCAATTGGTGATGAAAATTTGTCAATTCAAGTGGATTTTACGCTTTTTTAAGAGTGAGATTAGTATCGAGAATAAAATTTTCCATTTCAAAACCTTTTCTCAATATAATTTTCTGTTGAAAATCACTCGAAATGACCTCCTAAGCTATCGGTAATGTATGTAAAAATGTTTTAGAGTTAAAAAAGTAAAATAGTTTAAAATTGAGTATGGTAAAAAGAAGTACGGCATTAAAAATAAGAAAAATACATCGCTATTTATTTAGGGCTTTTTTAGGGATCTAGTTTTTGATGTGGACGGTTAGCGGATTGTATTTTAGTTGGACAGATATTAATGAGATACACGGCGATCAATTCAGGAATAAAGCACATATTCCCAAGTCTTTCGATAATCTTATAAGTCCGTCTGCAATTCCAAATCAGTCAACGATTACCACTTTAGAGTTAAAAGAAATCCCTGGAGATCCCTATTTTTGGGTAAATCAAAGTCAATTATATAACGCTAAAACAGGTGCCGCAAAGAAAATAATTACCGAATCAAAGGCGCTGCAGGTTGCAAGGCATCCTATGCTGCCTGAACTTAAAGTAGCTCATATTCAATTAATTAATCATGTAGGAAAACATAGTGAATATATGAGGTAAACCACTGCCAGCTTATGCTATTTCTTACGAATCGCCTGAGAGTATCACAGCTTACGTTTCCGCAAAGGATGGAAAATTTCAAACACTCCGACCACAGAGATTGGCGCTGGTTTGATTTTTTATGGATGACAAATACGATGGATTATCAAAGGCGTGATGATTTTAATACGCTACTTTTAAGAGCTTTTTCTCTTTTCTCTTTTAGGATTGATAACTATATTCAGTGGATTTTTACTTTGGTTTACAAGTTCACCGACCCTTAGAAAGGTTCGGAAATAATTTAAAAGCTAAAATGATGAATGCTAGTAATCACAAAACCCAAAATAAGGGTAAAAACCACTACACTAAATTTATAGGGATGCTTGGAGCATCATTTGTAGCCATGTACATAACCATGTACTTAAATACCTATGAACTCGACCATGTATATTTTAGCCTTACACGATTTTATATGAGCTGTTTAGGTATAGCTACAATGGCACTAATTATGTTTATATTTATGCGTAGTATGTATCAGAATAAGAAAAAGAATATAGCCATTGTTTTCGGGAGTATAGCACTATTTATAAGCGCTTTAGGATTAGTTAGAGCACAAACTCCTATTATAGGCGATGTGTTATGGATGAAAGCTATGATCCCTCATCATTCGATTGCTATTTTGACAAGTAGTAGGGCTGATCTTCAAGACCCTGAGGTGAAAAAATTAGCAGAGAATATTATTCAAGCACAAGAACAAGAAATTGAAGAAATGAAAGCAATGATCAAACGTTTACAATCAAAGTAATTTGAATCATAGGGCCACCTAATATGAGATTTTAATTACTCGAATTGAGTATTAGGAAACTATTCAAACTCCAAATAGGTATAAGGCTTAATTAATTTTTTGGGCGCTCCAGCGGGCTATACATTACAATTTTTTTGTTTGTACCGCACAAAAAAGATTTTCACTGCTATCCCTAGCGAAGATTAGTTACAACTCTTGAAGTTATCAGTTGAAAAATAAGACTCGTCAAATATCAGAAATGCATTGGCCATAAATGCGACCCGAACACAAACGACCTCAAATTTTTACTGGTAACATTATAAAACTTCCTGCTCTAATGAAGGTAAGTATCCTTTTGGTGTTTTTTTGTGCCAGTAAGATGCCAGAATAGACCCTGTAATATTCATCATTGGTCCAAAAACGGCCGGAGCTAATATCATCATTGTAAATACATAGCCTTTAAGTTGTTCATACCCATTAAACCCTATAGCTAAAGCAATAAAAAAAGCCACTATTATAGGACCTGAAGCATGTATATTTCCAGTAAAAACCATAAATAACAGGATAACAAATAAAAGAGAGCCAATACCTAGTGATTATTAAAAACAACGTTTAGTATACTGTTCTTCCTAGTCGGATTACATTACCAATATTGCCAACTTAACCTAAAATATTGGGTTTTTGGAAATACAATATTTGTAAGTTGTAAGTATTTGATCCTAATTTGTTTGACTCCTATATTTATTCGTATTGAATAATTCATTAACTTGAACATAAAATTCACCTATACTTAAAATCATGGCAAATTTTAATTTAAAAATCAATGGAAAAACGCAACAGTTAGATGTTGATCCTTCCACTCCAATGCTCTGGGTGCTCCGAGACCAATTGAAATTGGTGGGTACCAAATATGGCTGTGGTATCGCACAATGTGGTGCTTGTACCATACACCTTGGCGATGTCGCCGTACGGTCCTGCCAAATACCTGTTTCTGCTGTTGGCGAACAAACAATCACCACGATTGAAGGTTTATCAGAAAATGGAGATCATCCAGTACAAAAAGCTTGGCTAGAAGAAGATGTATATCAATGTGGCTACTGCCAAGCAGGTCAGATTATGAATGCCAGTGCATTTTTAAAACGTAATCCCAACCCTAGCGATGAGCAAATTGAAGAGGCTATGAATGGTAATATTTGTAGATGTGGTACCTATACACGTATCAAGAAGGCCATCAAAAATGCCGCCAATATAGAAAACGTTTAAAATACGTGTAGCTATAATTTCACCCTAGTATGCTTCGTAAGACACTTCAAAAAAAAGAAAAATGACACTTGTAAAAACAACCTATAATAGACGTTCCTTCTTAAAAAGCTCTGCCCTTGCAAGTGGAGGAATGGTACTCGGATTTAGCTGGTTGGCATCATGCAAACCTACGCCTGAGCAGGTTCGTAATATGCCTAAAGAATGGTTTGAAATAAATGGCTATTTAAAAATTGGTGATAATGGTATTGTAACTATTATGTCGCCAAATCCAGAAATAGGGCAAAATGTAAAAACTTCAATGCCTATGATTGTGGCAGAGGAATTAGATATTGCTTGGAAAGATGTGATGGTAGAACAAGCTCCTTTGAACACCGCTATTTTTAAACGTCAAATTGCAGGAGGTAGCCAGTCTATCCGTGCTGGATGGGAAGCATTGCGAATGGCAGGAGCTACCGCCAGGTATATGCTAATAGCCGCTGCCGCTGAAGCATGGCAGGTACCAACCGATCAAATTACCACTGATGCTGGAATGATTTACCATAAAGCGTCAAACAAGTCTGCTGGTTATGGGGAAATGGCCTCTGCTGCAGCTAAAATTCCAATCCCGGAAGAAGTAGCACTAAAAGAAGTAAAAGATTTCAAAATTATAGGCACCTCGCGTAAAAACGTAGACGGACTCAAAATTGTAACGGGGCAACCTTTATATGGCCTTGATATTCAAAAAGAAGGTATGCTTATCGCTATGATTGCGCATCCGCCTGCTTTTGGAATGAAATTGAAGTCTTTTGACGCGACAGAAGCTAAGAGTATGTCTGGTATAAAAGATGTTTTTCAGATGAAAACATTTGAAGATGACTATCGCATGAGCGCTTTTGATAATAGTGCATTTCAAGACTTGATTGTTGTCGTAGGCAATTCTACGTGGGAAGTAATGAATGCCAAAAAAGCTTTGGAAATTGAATGGGAGCCAGCTCCAGATATAACCACTAAAATGGATATTTTTGGTAATGAAATGGAAGTCCATTTTCCTGCTGGCTTAGAAAGTACTGCCTCCCAGAAAGATTTGATGACTGCGCAGGGAGGGATGAAACAAAAAGTAGTTCGTAAAGATGGTAATCCAGAAGCTGTTTTCAAAAAAGCAGCTAAGCTTATTGAGCGTAGCTACTCCTGCCCTTTTCTTGCACATAATTGCATGGAACCTATGAATTTCTATGCTGATGTAACTGATGTTAAGGCAGAGCTCATTGGGCCGATACAAACTCCAGAATTTATGGAAAAAAGTGTTGCTGCTCGCTTAGGCCTTCCTTTAGAAAAAGTAGATATTCAAATGACCCGAATGGGTGGAGGTTTTGGTCGTAGACTCTATGGTCACTACCTTACCGAAGCAGGTGTTATTTCACAAAAAATGAAATCACCTATTAAACTCGTATATACACGTGAAGATGATATGACTATGGGAGTGTATCGACCAGCCTATCATGCTTTCTATCGTGCGGCACTGGATGCGGATAATAATTTAATTGCTTTCCATGTTCGCGCAGGGGGAATTCCTGAAAGTCCGTTAGCTGCAAACCGATTCCCTGCTGGAGCGGTAGACAATTATTTGGCTGAAGAATGGGCATTGGATTCCAATATTACTGTAGGCGCCTTCCGTGCCCCTAGATCTAATTTTATTGCAGGTGCAGAACAATCGTTTTTAGATGAAGTAGCTGAATTAGCAGGAAAAGACCCAATTGATTTTCGTTTGGAGCTTTTACAAAAAGCCAAGGATAATCCTGTAGGAGAAAACAATGATTATGAAGCACACCGTTATGCAGGAGTATTAGAATTGGTGCGAGAAAAATCAGATTGGGGTAAGCAACAGCCTAATCTGCATAGAGGTGTATCTGCATACTACTGCCATAACAGTTATGTGGCTCAAGTATTAGATATGGTAATGGAAAATGGGAATCCCATAGTACAAAAAGTAACTGCTGCAATTGATTGTGGTATCGTTGTAAATCCTGATGCGGCGAGCAATCTTGCTGAAGGAGGCGCCGTAGATGGTATTGGACATGCCATGTATAGTGGAATGACCTTTAAAGATGGTGTGCCTGAACAAACTAATTTTGATCGCTACCGATTAATTCGCCATAAAGAAGCACCAAAAGCTATCGAAACTCATTTTGTAGAAAGTGATATTGATCCAACAGGTCTTGGAGAACCACCCTTCCCTCCTATTATGGGAGCCTTAGCAAATGCATTGTACAAGGCAACAGGGCAACGGCATTACCACCAGCCTTTTATTTCAGAAAAACAAGTGATTGGATAATAGTACGCAATACTAAACACAGCATAGCTATAAAAAAAAGCTCGATTTCTAAACAGAAATCGAGCTTTTTAATGAAATTATTGGTTTAATACGGGAGTTGATACACTTTATTGAAAGTAAATCTCCTTGATTTTAAGCAATAGTCTCATTTTTAGAAACATGAAATATCGCATCGCCTTGGTTGACTATTGGAGCTTGGTTAATACAGATAATATACCCAGAATGTGAAGCCTTTATATCCTTTTCAAAATAACCAAATGGTCCTGAAATACTCCCGAGAAGATCTCCTCTTTTTACTTTGCTACCCGATGCAATTACAGGATGAAACATGCCGGAATACTTGGCTCTAATCCAAGAAGATTCATCTATAATGATTGGCTCGTTGATGGTAGGCTGATGTTGTAATTCTTTCGTGAAATCTCGCATTCCTAGATGTTGCATAATGCGTATTGCACCTTCAACACCAACTTTAGTAACGGCATTATTTATATCAAGTGATTTTCCGCCCTCAAAAAGAAGCACCTTTTTCTTCAGCTTATGCATACTTTCACGATACGATTTTTCACGCCTTTCGGAACGTAGAATAAAATCGGTTCCAAATACTTTGGCGAGCTCCATGCTCGCGATATCATTTTTGTTGATCCGTATTTGAGGGGCATTAAAACGACTATCACCACCCGTGTGGTAATCAATGCAATAATCAGCAAACGGTGCTATTTCAGTCATAATTTGATAGGCTAACCTACTTGCCAAGGAACCGCGGGGACTTCCTGGAAAAACGCGATTAAGATCACGACCATCAGGAAACTGTCTTTTTTGATTTAGAAAACCAAAAATATTCACCACTGGAATGCAAATAACCATGCCTTTTTCTGGCTTGTTATAACCTTTTGAAACCAAGGTACGTACAATGTCTACTCCATTGATTTCATTACCATGAATACCTCCTGTGATCAAGAGTACAGGTCCATCTTTTTTCCCTCTTTCAACAATAATGGGAATCTGAATTTTAGTACGCGTATGTAATTTTGCAATATCTAAATTTAACTGTATTCCTTTGCCTTTGGGAACATCATGTCCCAATAATTTTAATTCTTTATTCGGCATGTCTTTCTACATACTTTATAATTTGACCGGCTATATCCTTACCAGTTGCTTCTTCGATACCTTCTAATCCTGGAGAAGAATTTACTTCTAAAATTAATGGTCCTCTTGCAGATTGAAGCATATCTACCCCCGCTACGCCAAGCCCCATTACTCTAGCTGCTTTAATAGCTGCATTTTCTTCTTCATCGGTTAATTCGATGATATCTGCCGAACCACCTCTATGCAAGTTAGATCTAAATTCGCCTTCTTTTCCTTGTCTTTTCATGGCACCAACCACAACCCCATCGACTACAAAAGCTCTAATATCGGCACCCATGGCTTCTTTAATAAATTCTTGTACAATTACACGCGCCTTAAGCCCGTTAAAGGCTTCTAAAATAGATTCAGCTGAATTTCGATTATCAGCCAAAACAACACCAAGACCTTGAGTGCCTTCCAAAAGTTTTATGACTACTGGGGCACCTCCTGCTTTATCGATAATAGCACCAACATTTTTCGAATAATTACTAAATACCGTTTTAGGAAGACCAAGTCCGGCTCGAGAAAGAATCTGTAGACTTCTTAATTTATCTCTAGACCTTACCAAGGCTTGCGATTCTACAGCTGTAAATATTTTCATCATTTCGAATTGTCGGACAACAGCTGTACCATAAAAAGTAATAGATGCTCCGATTCGTGGGATCACCGCATCAATATTTTCTAACTCTTCTCCTTTATATATTAACCCAGGTTTTTTCTTCTCTATCAAAAGATCACATTTTGAATGATCAACAACCATCATTTCATGTCCTTTTTGCTCACCAGCTTCTACTAGTCGCTTAGTGGAATACAAATTTCCATTTTGGGATAATACTACTATTCTCATTTTATATAATTAAAGTGTTTAGTTTCTGGATAAACTGATTATCAGATTGCGGTAATATACTTCAAATAAAAATAGTTTGATAAAATATATGAACTCTTATTCCTAAAAAATCATCGAGTTCGTATGTAATTCTAATTTTTAATTCTAAATCAACTATAAAAAATATTTATTGGATTATTAATTTAAAATATGGCTTGTGTGACTTAGGTCACTTATAAACAAAGGCAGTGTCCGTAATTTTATAATATGATAATTATTTAAATAAATATATAATGGACACAACACTAGAACAAGAGAAAGTAGTATCAATGCCAAGAATTGGAGATCCAGCTCCACAGTTTAATGCCGTAACTACACAGGGAGATATTAGTTTTCCTGAAGATTACGCCGGAGAATGGGTGATATTATTCAGCCATCCAGCAGATTTCACTCCTGTATGTACTACTGAGTTTATCACTTTTGCGCATTTAGAAGAAAAATTTAATAAAGCCAATTGTAAATTGGTAGGATTGTCTATAGATGGTCTTTATAGTCATATTGCTTGGCTTAGAACAATTAAAGAGAAAATTAAGTTCAATGGAATGAAAAACGTTGAAGTGAAGTTTCCACTTATTGAAGATATTTCTATGGAAGTTGCTAAAAAATATGGGATGATTCAACCTGGTGAAAGTAAAACGCAAGCCGTAAGAGCTGTATTTTTTATAGATCCAAAAGGGGTTATAAGAGCAATTATCTATTACCCACTTAGTCTCGGTAGAAACTTTGATGAAATTTACAGAGCGTTAATAGCGATGCAAACCTCAGACAAATTTAATGTAGCAACTCCAGCCGATTGGAATCCTGGTGACGATGTGATTATTTCTCCTGCAGGGTCTTGTGGCGTTGCAGAACAACGCATGACTGAAACTGATGATTTAGCATGTGAAGATTGGTTTTTTTGTACTAAAAAACTGGATAAGGATACTGTTTTAAATAACATTCTTAAAAAATAAGAAGTTAAAAAACTATAGGTACATTTAAAATACGTTGACGATTTTTAGCAATAGAAATTGCCAACGTATTTTGTTTTGTTAATAATTAGAGATAAGGCAATAGTTCAAAAAAGTAAGTCAAGCGCTATTTTTGCAAACTTTTAAAATAATATGGAGCAATTAAAAATTGGGGATAAAGTTTATAATACAAAGCAAGATGGTTTTGATGATTTTATTCGTTATTCTTTTTCTGAAGTTGTAGAAGTTACCAAAACCTTAGCCATTCTTAAAAATGGCGTTCGACTATTTAACCAGCCTAAAATCTCATATATCACTGAAGATATCGGCTATTCGGTGGCTAGGCAAAAAGGAACACATTGGCACTTGGTCTCTTTATCTGCAATTCGAAATGCACAAATTGAAAATGAAAAAATAGCAGCCTACGATTGGTTCGAAGACAAAAAATTTACCTTAAAAGAAAAACAGTGGATCTATAAGCAGTTTAAAGAGCTGAGTGAAGTAGGATAGAATTTACGGGCTAATAACTAATTCAAATAAAAAGTAAAATAGATAACCCGATTTTTCTGCTCAGCTACCAGTATTTACCATTGGTCTATAGCTATCTACCAATACTTTTGAATTTCTGAATTGATGAAATTATATATTTTAATTTTAGGGTATTAATCTTTATACCCAAATGTTATGAATACCAATAAAACCTACTACCTGATTTCACTTATACTATTTTCATTGGCTATTATAGGTGCAGTGGCAAACTCCATAATAAATTATGATGTTGAAGTTTTAAAGTTTATAAAATTAGGTTATCCAACTTATTTAATTCAAGTGATTGCTACTGCTCAGCTACTGGGGCTCATTATTATTATAACTAAGCAAGGCAAATGGTTGGTAGAATGGGCATATGCCGGTTTGTTTATGAATATGCTTTTTGGAATTATTGCACATCTTTTAGCTAGAGATGGTAATGGTGCCACAGCTGTACTATGCCTTATAATAGTTTGGATTACTTATGTGTTTGAAAAAAAGGTCCGATATGAAATTAAGGTCACGAAAAAAGAAAAACAGCCTTACACTAATCTTGAAAAAGTAATATAACGTATAAATTCTAATCCTTATTTTTAATTTAATTATAGAATGTAAAGGTGAAAATTTCTAATAAATTAGGGATAGCATATTAGGAACAGTACATTCTATAAAAAAACCGCCAATGAAAATTGGCGGTTTTTAAACTTAAGCTTGAAATTTTTATTTTTTAACAATGCGCTGCGTACCCTGCAATTCACCGTCCACAAAAGTTTTTAAATAGTAATAGCCTCTACGTAAATACCATAAAGGAAGTACCGATTTGTTTTTTCCTACCACTAATCGATCATGAGATCTATGAACAAGTCTACCATTATGATCATAAATCAGATATGCTGCATTAGCCTTTACAGGAGTATCTAATTCAACAATTATGTAAGATACAAACGGATTTGGATATACTGTAAAAGTAAGTGTATCATCCCCTCCATCAGAACCACCATCACAAGAACCTAAACTATCACCATGGTTTAAATGATATTGCACCGCATGTTTTGACACACAAATAGTTCTTCCTTTATGGCAAATTTCTACTTTCGGATGTCTTCTGTTGTTGCCACAAGAAACATCGATTACTTCAACATTAATTGCGGTTTCAACAGTACAACCATTAGCATCAGTAATCGTTACCGAATAACTTATTGTTTCTTCTGGACACGCGGTAATACTATGCGAGGTTTCTCCTGTACTCCACGTATATGAATAAGGAGCTACACCACCCCAAACACTTGAAATTTCAAGTGTAGTACATGATTGCGCCTCATAACCAAAATATACTGTTGTATCTTCAGTTTGTGTAAATTCTAATGCTGCTGCTTCTGTAATCGTAACTTCACCAGTGACCATTTTTCCTAAAGCATCAGTTACAAATACGGTATACATACCCCCAACTAAACCTGTAGCACTTTCGGCTGTTTGTCCGTCGCTCCATACATAGGTATAGGGCGTAATTCCACCTGAAACACTTACTGATGCAGTACCATTTTGTTCCCCTGCACAAGTAACATTTGTTGCCGTAATTTCATTTAAAGTCAGTTCATTTAACAGAAAACGAGCAGCCACAGGAAAATGATCAGAAGCAGTTGATGTAAAATCTGTATCATAAAACTCGTACCCAACACTTACCGATTCTTCGATATATTTTGGAGCAACTTCATTGGAAACCATAATATGATCTATCATATTTTCTCTAAATACGTAAGAACGGTAATCACCTGCACTTAAAGTACTTGTAACAATGGTGTAGTTTGTAGGATCACTTACATATTTCTCAAAAGTACTTACTGTTGAAGATACATTATCGGCAACTGTAACATCTACGTCATCATTATAATCTCCTAAAACTATTAAGTTAGCGCCTGCATAGTGCAAGTCTAAAGAGTCTTTAAGCACCTCAACATCATACTTACGCATATCATAACGCAATTGGGAATCTGAAGATCCATTTGCTCTTGCATGCAGTGCCACCATATTAAATTGTTTGGTTACTCCTTCTAAAGTAACATCGGCAGTCATCATAAATGGCAAACGCCCACTGGCATAAAAACGTGTTTTGTCCGCTACGGGGTAATCGGTTAAGGCAGAATCATCACCCCCATTATAATACGGATGAATACTGGCTAAAAGTGGTTTGGTATTTATCACTGAAACAGTTTCAGTATTGTAGATAAAACCTACTTTTTGTTGTGTTCCTGTTTCATCATTTGGATACGATACTGCTTCGGAAAGCACATAATTATATCCTGTCATTTCGCTTACCATTTGAGCAAATAAAACATCATCAGAAATTTCTTCTACAGCATACACATCTGCATTTAATTTCTGAAGCACTGTCTTAACACTATCTTTTTGAATCGCATCTGCTAATGGATTTCCTGCTGCTGGAGAATTTGTTTCATCACCAAACCACTCGATATTCCATGCTACTACATCAAAAGTCTTGTCTTTTGAAACGATTACAGCACTTCCTAACGGAATATATTTTACAGCACAAGCCATATCAGATTTCATTCGAGGTAATAATTGATACGTTTCATAAAAACGACCTACCACTCCTACTATTTCATCACAACTTTCTGGCTGTCCTAATCCTACAATTGTGGCTACATCATTATCAATTCTCAATTCACCATTACCACTTGCATCGGTTAAGGTGTAATTAGAATTTCCAAATAGAATATCTCCTGGTTTTGGATAAGCAGGATTTAAAATTTGCACTAATTCTGCAGGATGATTCCTCATTTCTGCCAATGTAATTGTTAAAGGTGCAATAGCATTCGTAGGCAAACCATTATTTTCTACTTGGGTGACGGTACTTATCTGAATCTGATCATTAAAAGCACTTCGAGTACCTGTAAGGGTAATCGAATCACCAATCATAAAATTACCTTCACCATGAATGGTTTGGTCAAAAATAGCAATTGCTGCCGTTGCATCTTGTATATATGCAGAACCAGCTAACTGATCTGCAACTGTTAATACACCACTTACGGTTACCACTTCGCCTTCAGCTGTATTACGCGCTGCTAAAATTGATATGACCGCTGGAGGAGGAATTACCGCTCCGTTTTCAGTACCTGGAGATGGGATTGCCTGGGTATAACTTGATGTATTTCGTGCACCACCACTGCCATTGGGCATGCGCTGCATTGAATGATTGTCTTTATCACCCATGCCAGCTTCATTTACTTGTGCTTCACCAGAGTTAAGTAGTACTAATAATTCTGTATCATCACTATCATCGGTATCATACACTAATGCATCTAGTAAAGAATCATTAAGTAGAATTGGTGTATCATTAGGAAAGTTAATTGCCTCTCCTTTGTACAACGCTACTGCATCCGCCCCATTCTGAATTCCGTTTGTTGTAAAAGCAACTAAATCTACATTAGCAACTAAAGCACTACCAATTACGAAATAGCCATTTTCATTTGTGGTATACCCATCTAAATCTATTGCACTATTATAACTTAAATTATCGCTACCATTATACAAAACAACGACTAACCCATCTAATGAAGTATTCCCTACCCCACCATCATACAATTCGATAAATTCAAGGTCATCAGTACTTGGATTATCTGAATCTACTTCATTAATCACAATACTAGGGGTGCCACCAATTGAAGCACCTTGTAATTGTACATCATCAAAACCGGCATAATCACTGGCACCATTTTGTTTTACAAAAAGTACCATGCGAACACTACTTACGGTATTTGGTATGGTTTGAGAAATTACTTCCCAGCCAGAAGTACTGTAAGCACCACTATCAACAACGGTTATAGTTGTTACTCCTTGAGAGACTTCATCGTGAAAAATTTCATAGGTAATGACATCGCCATTGGCTACATCAAAACCAACTACGTTAACTCCGAAAGAAAGAACAACATCTTGATACCCTGTAATATCAATTGCATCAAAAGAAAGGGTACCTCCATCAGCAGTACCACAATTGCCTTCTAAATCTTGCACTCCAAAAAAGCCTGTTCCCGTTTTTGGTGCACCTATAGATCCAACAATGGAAACTACATCCCAAACATCACCACCACCATCATTACAAGAAATTGGTGATTGCGTATACGCCCAGGTATCACTAACATTTTCCTCATAACCTTGAAAAACAATAACATCTCCTGTTGTTGGGGTTCCAATAACATCTTCTAAAGTAGTGATACTTGTTGTATTGCTATTTTCTGATACATTGCCTGCTGCATCCACTGCCACAATAATAAACGTGTAGCTCGTATTTGGCGCTAGGCTTTCTACTGTAAATGATGTATTTGAAGTAGACCCTACTAAAGTAGTACCCTCAAAAATTTGATATTCAGTAACGGCAATATTATCGGTTGCCGCATCCCAAGATAAATCAGTACTAGTACTTGTAGTATTAACAGCTACTATATTTGTCGGTACTGTTGGAACTTCGTTATCTATAACCCCTCCTGCTGTATTCTCAATTCCAGGACTTGGAATCAACATGGCGTAGGTAGCTGTATTACGTGCACCTCCTTGACCATTAGGCATACGCTGCATCGAATGATTGTCTTTATCACCCATGCCATCTTCATTTACTTGTGCTTCACCAGAATTAAGTAGTACCAACAATTCTGAATCATCACTATCATTGGTATCATACACTAAAGCATCAAGTAAAGTTTCATCGACTACGACAGCCGTTCCAGAAGGGAAATTCGTATCATCACCAGTATACAAAGCAGCGGCATCTGCCCCATTCTGTATTCCGTTTTCAATAAAAGCAGCCAAATCTACATTTGCAACTAAAGCACTACCAATTACGAAATAGCCATTTTCATTTGTAGTATATCCCTCTAAATTGATGGCATTGTAACTTAAATTATTGCTTCCGTTATAAAGCACAACTACTAATCCGTCTAAAGAAGTATTCCCTACTCCACCATCATACAGTTCAATAAATTCTAAAGCATCAGTACCTAGTGTATCAGCATCCACTTCGTTAATCACAATTCTAGGAGTGCCACTAATGGCAGTACCTTGTAATTGTATATCATCAAAACCAGCATAATCACTACCGCCATTTTGTTTTACAAAAAGTACCATGCGAACACTACTTACGTTATTTGGTATGGCATTCGAAATTACTTCCCAATCGGCAGTACTATATGGACTATCTACAGTAATGGTTGTTACCCCTTGCGAAACTTCATCATGGAAAATTTCATAGGTAATGACATCGCCATTGGCTACATCAAAACCAACTACATTTATACCAAAAGACAGAACCACATCTTGATACCCTGTAATATCAATAGCATTAAAAGAAAGGGTACCTCCATCAGCAGTACCACAATTACCTTCTAAATCTTGCACCCCGAAAAAGCTTACTCCCGTTTTTGGTGCACTTATTGACCCAACGCTGGAAACTACGTCCCAAACATCACCACCACCATCATTACAAGAAATTGGCGATTGTGTATACGACCAGGTATCACTCGTTGTTCCCTCATATCCTTGAAAAACAATAAAATTACCGGTTGGTGGGGTTATTATAACATCTTCTAAGGTTGTGATAATCGCTGTATTACTCACTTCTGATGTATTGCCTACTGCATCAACAGCTTTTACCGTAAATATATATTCTGTATTAGGGGTTAAACCTGTAAGCTCATAATTACTTCCAGAAGTTGATGTTACTAATGTTGTTCCATTAAAAATTTGATATGCAATTACTCCTACATTATCGGTTGCAGCATCCCATGTTAAAAAAGTTTCAGTTGCTGTCGTGTTTGAAGCTACTAAATTTACAGGTATACTTGGAGCTTCCATATCTGGTGTACCATTCGCAAAACGGTTTTCAGCTTGAGGTCCTCCCCAAATAGTTGTCGCAAAGGCAGGATTATCAATAAACGGGTTTCTATTCCCTTGAATACCTTCTAATAATACATTTCTATTCAGCTCTACTTGAGATACGGGGTCTTCAGCATTCCATTCTAAAAAAATATCACGCATTTCTTCGCTATAGTTCGAATTCCCTAATCCTACAGCATTCGGTAAGCAACGCTCACCATATCGGATGTACATGTACATCATCATACGTGCTACATCTCCTTTCCATTCATCACCAGGATAGAAACCCGAGTCTACAACTCTAGCATTTCCATCGGCATCAATATATTTTCGATTACTGCGTACTCCATTAAACTGTACATCAGAAGCACGTAAATGATGTGCATCTGAGCCGGGACCTGTTTCTCCTAGATTAGGAATTCCTAATGATTTGGGATAGGTATGCTCTCTATTCCAATCTCCATTATCACCACTATTCTGATCTTTAGAACGAGTTCTATCATTTGTTACATCAGAATCAGTATCATCATACCCGTATATTAACAAAACGTTATTTGAATTTGTTGGGTCTAAATCGGTTTGCTTTAGTGCCTCCCAAACTCCTGGGGTATAACTCAGAATTGTTGTTTGTGAATTGATTACTAAAGTAGCTAGGTTTGATTTTAAACTTTCCCCATTAGCTGTAATATCGGTTCCATTATAATAGTTAGGTACCTGAGCATGGCTATAGGTTAAAAATAGTAGGGTAAGAACCCATAGAAATAGATTCCTTTTCAAGTAAATTTGCTTCATATTAGTTTAATTATATTAGTACAACCAAACTTAATAAATATTGAATAAAATAGAGAATTATCTTATTAACGGATAGTTAACAAATACTTTATTTAGGTTAAAATAGCGTTAATATCTTAACCTAAACTTGATATTCGTTTTAAAAAATAGCACACCTATATTTCAAAACCTTATGAAATTCAAATGAAAATTTATATATTCAAACTTTAACCAACATACTTGAACGTTTTAACTCCTATAATCGTAAAATTTATAGGAGTTATTTTTTGATTAAATTACAATCCAAGTACCGAAAAAAATTCGGCTTTATGACTTTCTCCAATAGGTATTCGAATATCATTAATAACAATTCTGTTTCTTTGAACGGTTTTAATAAAATTTACATTCACTACAAAAGATTTATGTACTCGTAGAAACTGATTTGAGGGCAACTTGTCTAATATTTCTTTGAAATTCATTAATGTAAGTACCGTTTTATTGGTATTTACAATATGTATTTTTAAATAATCCTTTAATCCTTGAATATATTCAATATCGTCTAAATTTATTTTAATGCTTTCATATTCAGCTTTTACAAAAATAAACTTCTTAGCTTCTGATGTTTCTCCGTGCGATGAAAATACATTGCCTTCCATAGGTTTTTCTTTTTTAGTTAAAATTTCTTTTGCTCGTGAAACTGCTTTTATAAAGCGATGATAAGGAATTGGTTTTACTAAATAATCAACTGCGTTGAGTTCAAAACCTTCAACTGCATATTGTGAGTACGCGGTCGTAAATATGAATAAAGGCCTATTATCTAATGATGATATAAAGTCTATGCCGCTAATTTGTGGCATTTGTATGTCACAAAATATCAAATCCACCTTTTTTTCTTTTATCATGGTAATCGAATCAAGCGGATTTGTAAATGTACCTACGACATCTATAAAATCCAGCTTATCGCAATAATCAACAATAATATCAATTGCTAAAGGTTCATCATCAATAATAATACAATTCATGCTTACAATTTTAAGGTCAATCTTACGCAGTAATTTTCGCCATCATTTTCCACAAACAAATCGTGTGAATCCGGATATAATAGTTTTAAACGATTTCGAATATTTTGTAATCCGACTCCCGAACTTTCTGAATCTTTTTTGAAGGCTCCAATTTTATTAATGATACTAAAATGTATGGATTCTTTAAAAATGGAAAGGTTAATTTTTACATTCGTTTTACCCTTAAAATCGGTTCCATACTTAAAGGCGTTTTCTATAAATGAAATAAAAAGCAAAGGCGGTATTGCCATTCCCCTATCATCCCCCGAGATCTTTAATAGTACATTTTCACTATCAGACAAACGTAATCGTTGCAATTGAACATAGCTTTTTATGTATTCTAATTCTTTGGTTAATGGCACCAAATCTTTATCTGCCTCATATAACATATAACGCATGAGCTCCGATAAGTTTATTATTGCTTCGGAGGTATCCGGTGACTTTTTTACGGATAAAGAATATATGGCATTTAATGAATTAAAAAGAAAATGAGGATTCAATTGTGTTTTTAAAAATTGAAGTTCAGAATTCACTTTTTCTTTTTCAACGATATTTCTCAAATCGTCATTTCTATTCCATTCGATATAAATTCGTAAAACAGAACTAACAACAAATGGAATCCCAAAAGTGATCAGAGACATAAAAAACAGCCTGAATTCTGGTAACTCTGGTTTTGGTCTATTTGTAGGCCATTCTGGAATCTCATTAGGAATTTTAGTACTAAAATTTAGATTGATAAAGAGATTTACGATTAAACTAAAAACAACAATTATTACAACTGAAATTACGATGTAACTCAAGGTTTTCTTTTGTAATAAAATTTTAGGTATTAAATAATAATAGTTAATATAAAACAATCCGGTTGCCAAAATAAGCCTAACTGGTAAATCTAGAGGCACTTGTCTTTCTTGAGATATAAATGGGTATAACAACAAGCCATAAAATAAAATCCATAGTAGTAAATGGATTAGTACATGCCAAACATATTTTTTCTTAACTGTCATCTAATACGCCTCTAATTATTCAAAATCGCTATATTTAAATTGGCAAGGTCTTTAAGACTAACTACTGGACTTTCACCCTTCAATAATCGATTTTTGACCAACTGTGCTACAAGTTTTGCTTCCTTTTGGTTTCTAAAGGGGTTTTCCCCATGAACGGCAGGTATGAAATCTTGCTTGATCAATATCCTATCTTTATATGCTATTTTATAACCATAACCATTACCAACAACAAAAATATCCGATGATAACTTTGGATTGGAAATCGACATTATGCGCACTACTAGTACTCCCAAGAGAACCATGCCCAGAAGCAAACTTATAACTTTACTAGTCTTATACTTTTTCATTTATTAAAACATTAAGAGAAAAGAGGGTGTACTGCAAAAAACACCCCCTTAATTGACTATTAAACTCAAATAATAAAATAATTAATCTTCGTCATCATATTCTGCAAATGGGAAAAACTCATCTAAATCATCTAAATATAAACTTCCAGAACGCCCCAGACCAACAAATGCTCTACTAGAATTTGAAAACGCAATGGCATCTTGCCGTGTTGCTCCTTCTAAATTTGTCTTTCTTACCCAGATATCGGAAGAAGGTTCATATTCCCAAATACTATTAGTAACACCACTTCGTTCACCGCAAGCAACGTAACCATAACCATTCATAGAAAAGCCCACCGCATTGCTTCTTGTTATTTGATAATCATCTTCCTCATCTAAATCTAACTTTTGAGTCCATGTTTCTGTAGCGGCATCAAAAGCCCAAAAATCGGTTAAATAAGATCCATTCGACACACCTGTCACCAGATATGCCTTATCATCTATAATAAAGCTAGTTGCCGCTCTTCTTTTATTCCCTCCAAAACCAACAAGCTCAGACCATGTGTCTGTTTCGGGAGTATATTTCCAAAAATCCTTTCGATCATTATCACCATCAAATCCTGTTCCAAAATAGCCAGCCCCATTTAAGCCAAAAGCAATAGCGCTTCTTCTTGGCGTAGACGGAAAATCAGCAACCTGTGTCCAAGTATTAGTACTAGGGTTATACGAATAAAAATCCCCTAGTTCATCTAAGCCATCATATCCAGACCCTATATATCCAATCTCATTTACTTGAAAGCCAACAGCTGCATTACGAGCAGCACCCACAAAATCTGCCTTTTGAGACCAATAATTACCATCCATATCATAAGCCCAAAAAGAGGTCAAATAATCATCTCCATCATATCCAATACCCATATAACCAATATTACCAATTGTAAAGCCGGCGACTCCACTTCTTGGACTTCCATCAAAGACCGACCTGTCTATCCAGTTTCCAAGATCTTCATCGTCATCATCACTGGAGCAACTACTACTTAATAAAAGCATCACAATACTAAACACTGATGCCGTTCTAAATCGATATCCTATTTCCTTCATAAATAAGTTTTTAAAGTTGTTTTTAATTTAGTTCAAAACTAGGATGCTTATCAACTACACAAAAACAGAATAGATAAAGTCTAAATTTTAACATATGAAACTAGGTATTTGATCTACCAACTACACATCTGTATTTATCGTAAAAATTTAAGTTTTGGTCTTATAAAAATTTGAATTTGTCTATTCGACTATTACAGTTTAATACCCTCATATACTTTTATAAAAAATTTAAAGGATGAAAAAACTATTATGGCTTATTAGCCCTATTTTTCTTGTAATGATGTCTTGCAACAATGATGACCTGACAACTTCTGAATTTGTTGCAGGTGAAGTTTTTACAGACAGTAATATTCGTGTCGTATCTGTTGATACAATGACCGTCGAAGTTTCAACAATTAAATTCGATAGTATTATTACCTCGCAATCTGATAGAATATTGATCGGTCAATATTCAGATCCTGTTTTTGGAATGGTAAAAAGTTCTAATTATATGGGAATGTTACCTAATTCCTATACCATAGCTTCGGAAGCGGTATACGATAGTATCGTCTTATTCTTGAAGTATGATCAATACTATTACAACGATACTTTACAAACAAATACCATTCATGTAAAACGACTAACAGCCAATTTTAACCCTGATGAAAATGATAGTTTTTATAATACAAGTAAAGTAACCTACGATGAGAAGAATTTGGGATCTATTACTTATCTACCAAGACCATTATCCACAGACTCTTTAGGGATAAAGCTAGTGGATAACCTAGGTTTAGAGTTTTTTAATAATCTACAGAACAAAATCATTTCTAATAACGCAGAGTTTACAGCTAAATTTAAAGGATTATCAATGCAACCAGGGGAAGACGATAATGGTTCTGTAATTGGTTTTTCAAAAGGTAGTGCAAGTTGCTATATGCGGCTTTATTTTTCAACGTCTGAAGCAGATGATCGTGTTCAAACTTATATTGATTTCATCTTAAATACTACGGATACTCCAAATCCATTTTTTAATCAAATTTCCGCTGTTGAACCTATAGATTATATAAAAACGCTTACTGATATTGAAGTAAATCTAAATAGTCTAGACAGTGGTAATCAAAGTTTTATTCAATCTGGGATAGGTATTGCAACTAGAATTCAATTTCCACATATTAAAACCATCAATAATTTAAATGGACAAGGAACCTTGTTAGATGCTGTTCTTAAAATAAAACCCGCAACAGGTTCCTATTCTGACAACCTACCAATACGAAATAACCTCGCTGTTTTTTTGGTGGATAAAAATAATGCTATAATCGAACAATTATATAATTCTAGTGGCACAGGTATTTATGCCACTTTGAACAGAGAAAATGAAGAGTATAATGATATTTATTATGAAATTCCATTGTCAAGTTATATTGAAAAATTATTGTTAGCGGAAAGAGATACTCATGAAGCACTGATATTATTCCCAACTGATTACACCACTACTGTTGACCGTTTTATCTTGAATGGCAGCCACAATACAAATTACAAAACAACATTAGAACTTACTTATGCTATTTATGATGAAAATAACTAAGAAACATTTTATTAGTACTGCACTTGCCCTATTTTTATATTGTATAACAGGCAGTGCACAGTCAGAAGCACTAACAAGTTCTCCCTATTCATTATATGGTTTAGGGGTAATTAATCAAACAAGTATTGGCAAGTCTAATGGTTTGGGGTATACGGGTATTGGACTTAAAACAGAAACCGAAATCAATAACTTGAACCCGGCAAATTACGCTTTGATTCCTCAAAATTCATTCTTTTATGATATTGGTATTACTGGAGAAATAAATACCTATACCAATAAAGCTTCAAGTGAGCGTAAATCAAATGTAAATTTCTCTAATCTGGCTTTTGCGTTTCGCATAGCAGAAGGACTAGGAGCAGGAATAAGTATGGTGCCCTATAGTGATGTTGGTTACTCTATAATTGGAGTGCAATCAAATATTGAAGGAAGTACAGAGAGTTTTGAAAGTTCAATCACGGGACTTGGGGCATTGAGTGATCTGAAACTGAATATTGGATATGCTATAACAGACAAATTGCGCTTGGGTTTAAGTGCTTCCGTTCTATTTGGAAGTATAGAAGAAATCGAAGCTTTTACAGTAGCTAATAGTTCTTTTCAATTAAGTAAAACAACCAATTATACTGGAGGTAGACTTGGTCTAGGATTACAATATGATGTAACCCCAAATTTTACCTTTGGTAGTACAATTCAGCTACCAACAACATTAAATGGTAGTTTAAAAAGGTCAGTAGTGAAAGTACTGGATGGTACGGATATTACAGTTGAAGAAGAGGAAAGTGATACTGCTGATAGTTTTGCTTTGCCCCTTGAATTAGGGCTTGGCTTTAGTACCAAACTATTTAAATCTTTTACCCTTAGTGCTGATTATAAAAAAAATTATTGGGATGCCACCAATCAATCAGAAAGTGCGGGAAGCTATGTTGATCAGGATATTTTTGGTGTCGGAATTGAATATATAAAAGATACTAAAAGCTTTAAATACACCGACCGTATTAACTATCGGATTGGTTACAATTACGACAATGGATATCTAGAATTAAACAAAAAAAAGATTGATGGTTTTAATCTTACTGCTGGTGTTGGGCTCCCTATTAATTTACATACAAATTCGATGATCAACCTATCGTACAGTTATGGTTCCAAAGGTCATGTTGAAAATATTTTAATCAAAGAAAATTACCATTTGATAACTTTAAATATGAGCTTGGAAGATTTATGGTTTAGAAAAAGAAAGGTGAATTAATAATCTAAATTTGTTTCGAACTAAAAACACATTTGGAGTTTATTTGCCTTTATACAGTGCATTTAAAACTAATCCCCCAATAATCATTAAAATGCCTAATAAACTCCAAAGTGTATATATTTCTTTAAACCAGATGAGGCCTACAGTAACGGTAAAAAGCACTTCAATATATTTTAAAGGAGCAACTTGATTGGTAGAAGCTATTTGAAAAGCCTTTGTCATATATAACTGCCCAAAAAAGCCAAAAACACCCAAACAAAGTAATAATAACCATTCCACACCTTGAGGAGTAACCCAATTAAAAATGGTAAAAAAACCTCCTACAAGCGTTGCAATCAACATAAAATAATTAACGACAACTACGGGATGATCTTGCTTACCAATTTTAACAATAGTTACATATACTAAGCCACTAAAAAAAGCCGCACCTAAAATTAAGACTAACCCTAAAGTATTAAGCTCTCCATCAAAACCTTTTAAAATTAATACTCCGGCAAAAGCTATTGCGAAAAATAACCATTGCATTAGTTTTACTTTTTCCTTTAAAATAAAGATTGCAAAAACAGCTGCAAAAATTGGAGCAATATATCGAAGTGATACAGCAGTTCCCATGGTTAAGTATTTTAGGGACATAAAATATAGCGCCATCGATGTCACCCCAGCCAAACCTCTATAAATCAATAATTTTCTTCTGTTCCCTAGAACAGAAATCTTTTTATACATCAAGAAAGTCATCGTAAAAATTAATGTTCCTAATGATCTAAAAAAAACCAATTCCAAAGCTGGAATATGGGTTAAGTATTTTACTATCGAATTCATACACGTGAATGATAGAGTACTAATCACCATAAAACCTAAAGCTTTTTTTATATCCATGTTTTAGTTCCTGATTTTTCATTATTAATTTCTGAAAACTGCTACAGATACCTTATACAGTCAGAAGCCCTATTTTTTTAAGTGAATTAATGGGTTTTGAAAACCAAAAAAGTTCAAAGTCCTCAAAATGAGTCTCAAAATCTGCCTTCAATTCTTTAAAGGAAACTTGTTTATTATTATTGGGTGTCAAACCAGCCAATTGATTTATGAACCACTCCCCTTTATCTTTATTTAAAGAAATTGAAACCGTATTTTTTTTATCATGAAATGTGAATTTTAATAGCTCCCATGATAGTCCTCGCTTAGATTTTGTATATGCTTCAACTAAAGGAATGCTACCTAACCAAACTATTTTTGCTGTTGGTTTAATCGTGAAATCTGATGCTGTACCAATACTAAGGCTAATAAAATTAGCTGCAATCTGTGTTTTAGGAATTTTAAAATCAAACCAATCTTGTAGTGGCAAATCAAACCCAATACCATGCATATAATTGAATAAAGACTTTTTTAAACCGAAACTAAATTGGCTATGGTCAATGCCTGTAGTATCTATAAAATCGATATCATTATTCGCAAAAGTTATCTTCTTAAAATCAGGTATTATTCCATACGCTGAAGGGTTTAAACCAACGGGACTATGCGCTGTCAATGCAAATTGATGCCAAAAACCAGACTGCACAATTCCGATTTCAAAAAGCTGCCGTACCATTTCTAAGCTATCTACCGTTTCTTGAATTGTTTGTGTAGGGTACCCGTACATTAAATAGGAATGTACCATAATATTGGCATTCGTAAAATTAAGGGTTACTTGTGCCACCTGCTCTACCGTAACTCCCTTATCTATGAGTTTTAACAAACGATCCGATGCCACTTCTAAACCACCAGAAACGGCGATACAACCTGAGGCTTTTAATAATTGGCAAAGATCTTCTGTGAAGTTTTTCTCAAACCGAATATTCGTCCACCAGGTTACCGTTAATCTGCGTTTAATAATCTCGAGTGCTAAAGCCTTCATTAAAGAAGGTGGAGCAGCTTCATCTACAAAATGAAATCCGTTTTCAGAAGTTTGTGCTATTAATTCTTCCATTCGATCCACCAATAGCTTTGCAGCCACGGGTTCATAGACTTTTATATAATCTAATGAAATATCACAGAAAGTACATTTTCCCCAATAGCAACCATGTGCCATAGTCAACTTATTCCATCTACCATCACTCCATAAACTATGCATCGGATTCGCAATTTCTATTACAGAAATATAGGTGTTTAGGAGTAAATCAGAATAGTCAGGGGTTCCAACTTGGCTTTGTTTATAATCTGGTTGCGTACTGTTATTCTTGTACACTACCTGTTCATCTTCCAATAAAAAAGTCCGTTTATAACCAGCATCCGATGTCGGGTTTAAAACAGATTTTATTACTAATTCTATTGGTAATTCCCCATCATCAAGGGTGATATAGTCAAAGAAATTAAAAACTCTCTTATCCGAAATCGAACGTAATTCTGTATTTGGAAAACCTCCACCCATTCCGATTTTAATTTCAGGATAATTGGCTTTAATGTATTGAGCACATCTAAAAGCACTGTATAAGTTACCTGGAAAAGGGATCGAGAAACAGACTAATTTAGGTTGTACATTTTTCAAGTGTTCTTCTAGAATACGGAGCGTAATTTTATCTATATAGGTAACATCATCCTGCAAATAAGCATACAACTCATCAAAAGCATTTGCACTTCTGCCTAAGCGTTCGGCATATCTGCTAAAACCAAAATTTGGATCTATACATTCTACTATAAAATCAGATAAATCCTCTAAATAGAGGGTTGCCAAATGTTTGGCTTTATCTTGTAAACCCATTTCTCCAAAAGCCCATTCTATATCATCTAATTGCTGAAATCTGGAGGCTTCTGGCAAATATCCATCCATACAAATCTGTCGAGCAAAAGTTTGATTCTTTCCTTGCAGAAAAGCTATAATCCCGTCTATTGATGCCAAATAATCATCTTTCAATGCATAAATTCGCTCACAATTCTCTGATATAATGCCATCATGCATATTGGCGTAATCAAATATTTTTTGGAATTCTTTTTTTGAAAACAGTTCTGAAATAACTTCAATACCTAAATCTATTTGAAAGCTAGAAATGTTTTTAGTGTTCAAAAAACCTTTTAAATACGCAGTTGCAGGGTATGGCGTATTTAACTGTGTAAAGGGCGGAGTTATAAGTAAAAGGTCTTTCAAAATTGACTTTAAAAATTGGAATTGTAAAGGTAAAAGAATAGTTTACGAAACAGTCTTCTCTTTCTTAAGAATTTCACTAACCGTTTGTTGGTATGCTTTTGGATTACCTGCTTTTTTTATGGCTTTATAAGTCTTCTGTGGATTTTCGAATGACTGCGAGAAAAACTCCCAAAAACCAAGCATTTTCATTTTAATAGGTGTTGGTCCAGATAAAAATTCATCATACTGTTTATAAATAGTATCATGAAATTCTTTAAAAAGTTCAAATCGGTTTTCAGGATATTCAACGGTGTTGGCTTTAATCATACTAGGTAAAAAAGGATCGGCAATTAAGCCTCGACCAATCATCCAATGATCAATACTCGGGAAACGTTCTTGCATTTCTTTAAACCTATTCACCGTAGTAATATCTCCATTATAATATAATTTATGACTAGTACTTTCTACGCAACGTTGAAAAGCATCTAAATCAACCCCACACTTATATAATTGCTTGCCTATTCGGGCATGAATCGCAATATTTTTAATGGGATATTTTTCTAAAACGGGAAAGGTGTCTAATATTTCACTGCTATTTTCATACCCCATACGCATTTTCATAGAAACAACCACATTGGTTTCTGAATGTACACGATCTAAAATATGATCTATTTGAACAGCTTCCTTTACCAAGCCTGAACCCATTCCTCGTTTAGTAACCATTGGATAAGGGCAGCCTAAATTCCAATTCAGTTCTTTATACCCTAACTCTTGAATGTACTTCACTACAAATAAAAATTCATCAGCATCATTAGTCATTACTTGAGGAATTAAATCTAAAGTTGTATTGTTTTCTACTTGTAAATCTCGTTGATAAGATGACTTAATGGCCAATTTACCATCTAAACGTATATAAGGCGCGTAAAAAGTATCTATACCTCCAAAATACTCATGAAATGCATTGCGAAAACGAAAATCTGTAAAACCTTGTAAGGGTGAAGATAATAGCGTGAAACTCATAGGTTTTTTAATTAATTGCAAATGTAGCAACTTGTATTTTAACTATGAGTTTAAATTGCATCTACTCTCGCAGCTAATAAAAATTAATAATATTGTTCAATAATAGCTATTACCCCATTGTATGAGATTACGAATGAAAAGAAAAGTGCCGCAAATAAACCAATATTCAATAAAACTCCTGCTTTGTATTCTTTCATTAATTTTTTATTATTTATAAGTAGCATAATTCCTAAAATAACTAGTGGCAATACAAATACATTAAACACTTGCGATAATATTTGCATTTCAATAGGATTTGCTCCATAAATAGGTACAATTAAGGCAAACAAACTTGCGAAGGCAGTAATAATACGGAACTGTTTAGAACTTGTATCTAACGCTCCTGATTGATAATCTGCTACTAATATTGGAGCAATTAATAAGCAAGGAAAAATTGAAGAAAGACCCGCACTTAAGGTCCCAAAGAAAAATAAGGTCAAAGCGAATTTTCCTGCTACAGGTTCTAAAGTATTCACCATATCTATTACTTGTGTTACAGGCTCTCCAGTATGATATAATGCTCCACAAGCAACCGCCATCACTGCGGCACTAATTACAAATACCAAACAAGCAGCTACTATGGCGTCTTGTTTTTGCTGGAGTAAATTCTTCATATTCCACCCTTTACCCTTCACAAATAATGGTCTTGACAAAAAAGTTGCCGATGCCATTGTTGTTCCAACAAATGCTGCTACCATCATTTTTCCACCTTCAACCTGAGGTATAGAAGGTATCAATCCTTTGGCCACTTCTATGGGTAACGGATAAACCATAAAAAGTGAGATTATAAATGATAAGCCCATTATCGTGACAAAAATCACTAAAATCTTTTCAAAAAAAGTATACTTACCAACTAAGAGCAAGCTATACATAATAACAATAACCACTATCGCTACTATTAAAACAGTTTCGTATTGATACGCTTCTAAATTTGGGAAGTAAAGCACAAATATTTCAAAAATTATATTGGAAGAAATACCTAAAATTCCCATCAAAGAATTCCATTGCCCGAAAGTAATTCCTATAATAATTAATATAGCTATTAGTTTCCCCCATTTCAAATGCTTTTTAAAAGCAAAAAGTGCGGTTTCACCAGTAACTAAAGCAAAGTTACCATAAGCAAACATTAGTAGTCCTGAAAATACACAACTTAATAATAGTACCCATAATAATTGCATTCCATAGGTACTTCCTGCAACTATCATTGAGGTAACACTACCGGTACCTATCGTATAACCAATTGCGAAAATTCCTGGGCCAAAAGCCAAAATCAAGGCTAGAATTTTTTTAAAAATTGATTTCTTAACTACTTGATCTGTTTTCATACTATTCTATTAATAAGTTAAATACATAATTATGTGTGCATCAATAAAGTGAAAATAATATACTGACTATTTAAGTAGTGATTGGATATTACGGTTCAAATAATACTAATCTTCATTAAGAATTTTATTAAAATCGTATGCTTCTGGATTTTCTAGATATAGCTTAGCGCGTTCATAATCTTCTTCTTGTAAATAATGTAAATTTTGAAAACAAAGTTGCGCGAATTCAGAATTGATATCTACTAATCTAGGAGCAATTTTGCCATCTGCACCTTTTAAATCAGAGAGAAACAAAGGGGTTACTTCCCCTTTCGAATTAGCAGTTACAATACAACCCGTTAATCCATTATCAAACATTTTTTTAACTCCCAAACCTAATAAGGTACATAGGGTAAGATCAAAACCTATAGGCCTGCAGCATCGTAATTCATATCCAAGCTCAACAGGTCTACTTTTGATATCAATACCTAATTCTTTTAACTTGGTTTGAAGTAGCATATTAAATATATGCGATTTACTTACATTGCCCAGTTCAGGATGACCATGGTCATCATAGGTGAAATTAATATTACATTTATCTAATTCAGACGTTGGTAAAATATGAAAAATGCCTTCACTAATTAAAGCTACACCATAATTAATGTTTTCTATTTTTCTTTTAACAATTGATGATATAATCAATCGAACAACTTTGTCAAATGTGATTTTTGTTTTGTCAAACATTTCTGGTATGACTAACATTGGAAAATGGCAACTTGTTGCAATCCCAAAAGCGAGATGACCGGCTGACCTTCCCATAGTACTCATTACAAACCAATTTTGACTTGTACGAGCATCTTCATAAGTTGTATTCCCTATACGAACACCCTCATCTTTTGCTGAATGAAAACCGAATGTTGGATTTCGATCAGGTAAGGGTAAATCATTATCTATTGTTTTAGGCACATGAATATTGGCTATGGAAATATTTTCTTTTAATAAATAACCGGTAATTCTATTCGCTGTAGAAGCAGTATCATCACCACCTATACTTACCAATAATTTTACATTATTATCTAGAAATAGCTTGGTATTCAACTTCTCATCAGAAGGTTTAAACCTACTCATTATCAATGTTGAACCACCTCTACTAAAAATACGATCGGCATGGTCAAAATTGAATTCCTTTAATTTAGGTGCTTCAGAAAAAATACCTTTAAAGCCTTCATGTAACCCAATTACACGATACCCATCTTTAAGAAAAATTTTTGCCACTGTACTAATTACAGCATTTATTCCTGGAGCTGGACCTCCACCACAAATAATTAAAATAGATTTTTTAGCCGTCATAAATTTTAATTCTTAGATTCTAAATTATTTTAAATAAGCATAACTCAAAGACTTACCACTCCACATTAATTTTTTTACTACATCAATAATCTCCTTTTTGATCGTATTTTTTGAACAGGTTACTTCTATTTCAATAGCCAATGTATATTGGCAACCTTCTAAGTAGTATATTTATCCTTTAGAATAAACACTTAGAACCCCAAAAAATGTCTTTATTGAATTGAATAAAAAAGAAAAAATAGGTGCTTAAAAAATAAAATGAATCATTACTTAAGCACCATAACTAATTAAATCAATCAATTTTAATTATCCTCTAACTTTTTTTATAATTGCTAAGGCTGTTTTTACATCTGACTTTAATTTTACAAAATCCTTAGATGCTAGAATATCTTTTGATATTAATTGTGATCCCATTCCAACACAAGTTACACCTGCATTGAACCATCCAGATAAATTTTCTTCGGTCGGTGATACACCACCAGTAGGCATAATACTTGTCCATGGTTGTGGACCTTTTACACCTTTTACAAATTTAGGTCCGTAGATATCACCAGGGAATAATTTTACAATCTCGCATCCTAATTCCTCTGCTTTTGCAATTTCAGTTAAAGAACCACAGCCAGGTGACCATAAAACTTTTCGTCTATTACAGGCAATCGCAATGTCTTCTCTTAAAACTGGAGTTACAATAAAATTTGCACCTAACCCCATGTATAATGAAGCCGCACCTGCATCGGTAACAGAACCAACACCCATTATCATTCCAGGTAATTCTTTAATTGCATACTTTGTTAATGCTCCGAAAACTTCATGAGCGAAATCACCTCGAGCAGTAAACTCCATTAATCTTGCACCACCATCATAACAAGCCTTTAAAACATTTTTACTTAATTCTAAATCATTGCTAAAAAACAAGGGAATCATTCCTGTTTCTTTCATTGCTGTTGCAACTTCTATTCTTGAAAATTGAGCCATATTTTTGTATTTATGCTAATTAATTTTAATTATCGCGCTACTCTACCTGAGGCATCTCCACCCATTAGTTTATTAACTTCATCTACTGTAACTAAGTTAGCATCACCTTTAATGGTGTGTTTTAAACAAGAAGCGGCTACAGCAAAATCTAATGCATTTTGATCATCTTCAGGATATTTTAATAATCCGTAAATTAATCCCCCCATAAATGAATCGCCACCACCTACTCTATCCACAATATCAGTGATTTGGTATTGACGAGTTTCAAACATTTTTTTACCATCATAAAGCACTCCTGCCCATGTATTGTGTGATGCAGAAATAGAACCTCTCAAAGTAGTAATTACCTTTTTAGCTCTTGGGAATTTCTCCATCATTTGCTTACATACAGATAAAAAAGCTTCTGCTTTTACATCATGGCCTTGCGTAGTAATATCTAATCCTTCTGGTTTAATGTTAAAATGTTTCTCTGCATCTTCTTCATTTCCTAAAATAACATCACAGTATGCAGTTAAATCAGACATAACTTTTTCTCTATGTGCATCATCACAATAGCTCCATAATTTGGCTCTATAATTCAAATCGGTAGAAATTGTAATTCCTTTTTCACTAGCAGCTTTAACAGCTTCTAAACAAACATCAGCAGCTCCTTGAGAAATTGCCGGTGTAATTCCTGTCCAATGGAACCATTCTACTCCTTCAAAAACAGTATCCCAATTAATCATACCTGATTTTATCTCGGCAATAGCAGAATGTGCTCTATCGTAAACTACTTTACTACCACGAGAAACGGCCCCCGTTTCTAAAAAATAGATTCCCAAGCGATCTCCACCATAAACAATTTTATCTACTCCAACACCACGCTTACGCATTTCCATCATAGCACATTCACCAATGTCATTTTTCGGTAAACGAGTTACAAAATCTACAGGCACTCCATAATTAGCTAGAGAAACTGCTACGTTTGATTCGCCACCTCCGTAAACTACATCGAATCTATTGGCTTGAGAAAATCTTAAAAATCCTTCTGGTGCTAATCGAAGCATGATCTCTCCGAATGTTACTACTTTTTTCATTTTTTAGACTATTTTTTAAAGGTTAAATTACATTTGCTTAATCGATTAAGCAAAATTCTAAATAAAAATCAAAACACCATTAAAACGTATAGCTGTTTTGATTTTTAAATGTATTACAATATATTTGCTTAATCGATTAAGCAAATATATAAAAAATTGGCAAATAAAAAAACTACTCTTAAAGATATTGCTAATGTTTTAAACATTTCTACTGCGGCAGTTTCTAAGGCATTAAATGATGATTCTAGAATAAGCACAAAAACCAAAGAAGCAGTAAAAAAAGTAGCAAAAGAATTAAATTACCAACCCAATCATCTTGCAAGTGCTTTACGCAAGGGAAAGAGCAATTTAGTAGGTGTAATTGTTCCAAGAACCAATAGCAATTTTTTTTCATCTGTAATTCAGAATATTGAGGAGGTATTAAATAAAAAGGGATACAATATCATCATCACCCAATCGAATGAATCTTACCAAAAGGAATGTAGTAATATAGATACCCTTTTATTTACTCAAGTTGATGGGATCATAGCCTCAATGGCTAATGAAACTACAAACTTGGAGTATTATGAAAAAATAAAATTAAAAGGTATCCCTCTAATTTTATTCGATCGTGGTGAGAATGATTTAAATGTGGATTATATAGGAATCAATGATTACGACAGTAGCCACATGATTGTGGAACATCTTGTACATCAAGGCAAAAAAAGAATTGCTCATATTGGGGGTTACCGGCACACTCGAATTTTTAATAATAGAATTAGAGGCTATATTGATGCCATAAAAAAACATCAATTACCCACCGAAGATGAACTTTTGATTGAAAGCAGTCTTACCACCGAAGATGGTAGAATCAAAATGCAACAATTGTTAGCACTAAAAAACCCGCCCGATGCCGTATATGTTGCAAGTGATTTTGCCGCCGTTGGCGCTTTACAAGTACTTAAAGAAAATAATATAGCAGTTCCTAATACTATTGCTCTTGTAGGATTTGGAAACGAACCCTTTACTTCAATGGTAACCCCTACCCTCTCTAGTATAAACCAACATAGTGCAGAGATCGGAAAATTGGCTGCTCAAACCTTTTTAGAACATTCGAAAAAAAACAATTTAAAACAGACGCTAAATAAAAAAATTCTGAAAGCCGAATTAATAATCCGTGCTTCTTCAAAAATATTTTAAATAGAAAAAAGCTACAATCAGAAAAACATTTTCTAATTGTAGCTTTTGTTAATTGTACTGTGTTGCCTAACTAAATGCTAAACCTCCGTTGATATCAACATTGTTTCCTGAGATAAAAGATGCTTCATCAGAAGCTAAATAAGCTACTAAATCTGCTACTTCTGCTGCTTGACCTTCTCTTCTTAAAGGGGTACCTGCAGCAACTTTAACACGAATTTCATTTGCTGTGAAATCATCATGAAATTTAGTTCCTATTAAACCAGGGCAAATTGCGTTTACTCGAATCCCTTTAGGTCCAAGTTCTTTTGCCATCGCTCTGGTAAATGTAGTTACAGCTCCTTTCGAAGAGGCGTATAAGGAAGAACCACCACCACCACCATCTCTTGCTGCTTGCGAAGAAAGGTTAATAATAGAAGCGCCTTGATCCATTAAAGGTTCAAATGCTTGCATTACAAAAACGGTAGACTTAAAGTTGACATCCATAACTAAGTTATAAAATGACTCATCTAGCTCTTGCAATGTTTTACGTGCGAAAAGGCCACCTGCATTATTGACTAAAATATCGACTTTACTACCAAATGCTTCAATCGTTTTTTCCTTTAAATTCTTAATATCATCTAATTTTGATACATCAGCTTTAACTGCAATAGCTTCTCCTCCAAAAGATTCTATTTCTTCTACAGTTTCCTTAGCTCCAGATTCAGAACTATGGTAGTTCACAACTACCTTAGCTCCTTCTTTTGCAAGTTTAACAGCTATTGCTCTACCAATATCTCTAGAACCTCCTGTTACTACTGCTACTTTTCCTTTAAATTTACTCATTACTCTTCTATTAGCTATTAATATTATATGCCTAACGCTTGTCCACCACCAATTTGGATAGTTTCTGCCGTTATGAAAGCGGCATCTTTACTAGCTAAGAAAGAGATAACACCAGCAACATCTTCTGGTTGACCTAATCTTCCTAGCATAATATTATTTGCCCAAGAAGCAAAAACTTCTGGTTTAGTTGCTTTAATCTGCGCATGAAATGGCGTATCTATTGTACCAGGAGATACCGCATTTACTCTAATTCCGTACTCCGCTAAATCTTTTGCCAAGGCTCTAGTTATCGCATGAACACCAGCTTTGGATGTTCCGTAGATACCAGCTCCTGGTCCTCCAGCAGTCCATCCTGCGTTTGATGTATAGTTAATTATAGAAGGGTGATCTCCTTTTTTAAGGAAAGGGATAGCAGCTCTTGAAGCAAAAAATACGGAATCAAGGTTTAATGCCATTACAAATCTATAAAATTCTGTTGTCATTTCTTCAAATCTAGACCTTCCACCTAATCCACCAGCGTTATTTACTAATACATCAATTCTACCGTACTTATTTCCGATTGCTGTAATGTTTTCTGTTACAGGTTCTTCTTTGGTAACGTCGAATCCGTAATATTCAGCAGTAATGCCTTCCGCAGCAAGTTCTTTAACTCTTTGAGCTCCTGCTTCATCTTCAATACCGTTTAGGACTACAGTATAACCATCTTTACCTAATCTTTTCGCCACAGCAAAACCAATACCTCCAGTTGCTCCAGTAATTACTGCTACTTTTCCTTTATTCTTACTCATAATATTTATTTTTATTCTAATTCACTTAAACTATTCTATTTTTACGCTTTTAATTTTGGTTTTATTGGTTCTATTTTAGGACATAATACCCATACAGCTGCTAGCGCTATTACAGCTAACGCTCCACCTATTATAAATGCTGGTGTATAGTTGCCTCCAGTAGTTATGAATGTAACTAAAATGGTAAGTCCTGCTGCACCAAGTTTGGCCATCATCCCTGCGAACCCTGAAAGGGTACCCACAATTTTTCCACTAAAAAGATCACTTGGTAACGTCTGTATGTTTCCGATTGCTACTTGAAACCCAAAAAGTAAAACGGCCATTATAATTACTGCATTCATAGCCGATCCAGGTGCTTTTAATAAGAAGAAGCAAGGAATCATAATTAAACAGCCTAAAGTGATCGTCATTTTTCGTGTCTTATCTACAGACCATCCTGCCATAATTCTATTTTTGGCAAGTAAACCCCCAAATATCGCTCCAATCATTGCTCCAACATAAGGTACCCATGCCGAAAACGCTATCTCTTTTACATTTAAACCAAAGACCTCTGATAGATATAATGGTATCCATACTATAAAAAGCCACCAAATAGGATCTATCGCTGCCGAGGCAATTATTACTCCCCAACTTTCTTTGTGTTTTAAAAGCTCACCCGTGCTAGGTGTATACCCATCATCATAATTCCCATCTTCGTCAATGTCTTGATTTTTTTGCCCTGAGAGAATATATTTTTTTTCATCATCTGTCAACCAAGGGTGAGATTTTGGTGTACCCTTTACTATAAACAACCAAGGGATCAACCATAAAAATCCAAGTATAGCTACAACTATAAATATTGACTTCCAATCTAAATAAACAGATAACAACCCGATAATTGGATAAGCTACAATACCACCTATAGCTGCGCCCGAATTAAAGATTCCTTGCGCAAGTGCTCTTTCTTTAGTTGGAAACCATTCTGCATTTGCTTTAGCAGCACCTGGCCAGTTTCCTGCTTCTGCGATCCCTAATATGGACCTAAATATTGAAAAACTTAGCATTCCTTGGGCAAATGCATGTAACAGAGTCGCAATAGACCACACACCAATCGAAAGAGCGAAGCCTATTCGAGTTCCTACCCAATCAAAAATTTTACCAAAAAGAGCTTGACCTCCGGCATATGATAGTATAAATACAGTAGATATCGTACCATAGATTGCCTTATGCCCATCCTTATCCATATCTGGAAATAAATCTTTAGCAATGTCAGGCCACAAGGCTCCAAAAGCTTGCCTATCTATATAATTTACAACTGCAGCCAAAGCCACAAGACCAACAACCCACCATCTTAATCCTTTAATTTTCATAATATTTTCGGTATGTTAAGATTCTATTTTTGTAATATTAATTAATTGATAATCAATTAATTAATTAAATTTTATGTTTAAATTTTGCGCAATAAGCCCTAGCTTTTAAAAACAAAATTTTTAAAAGTAATATCAAATTCATAAAAGAGTACTAGCTAATTGCGTCTAAACTTAAAACGTGCATTTAATTAAAATTTTTAGTAAATAATTACGCATAATATCTACTCTAAATTTTTATTTTCATTGGTGTGATAACAGTATTGATATAATATTTTAAAATGTATTTTCATTTTTTCCTTCGCCAATTGTGGATTTTGATCCCTAATTGCTTCATAAATTTCAGTATGCTCTTGTATGCCTATATACGATTGATTGGTATCGCAAACATGATATTTCTCGAAATTGTTAATTATTTCAGGGGTAATAATTAACATAAAAGTATTTAATGTGCTGTTACCACTTGCTCTGGCTATTGCCAAATGAAATAACAAATCTTCCTCAACAGCATCTTGTTTATTTTCTACCTTTTTAGCGTACGCATCTAAAGCAGATTTTAATTGTTTTAAATCTTCATCTGTTCTACGTAAAGATGCTAAACGTACTGTTTTTAATTCTAATAATATTCGAGTTTCAACAAGAGATTTAAAATCAGGATCTTCTAATCTTAAAATATCCTCTAACATTCCTGCCATCGCTACAGTACCAATATCAGCAATGAAAGTTCCACTTTGAGGTTTTGAAATCAAAATACCGTAATATTCCAACTTCTGAATTGCTTCTCTTATATTACTTCTACTAACGCCAAATTTTTCAGAAAGCATTCTTTCAGATGGAAGTTTATCACCAGGTTCTAGATTTTTATAACTAATTAATTCTTTAATATTAGCTATAATTTCATTTTGAACATCTTTATTTTCCGACTTGGTGAGTATTTCTAACTTCATATTCTTCAAAGGTATTTTCTAAAATTGGTTAACCAGATTGGTTTGTTAAATTTATAAAAATTATCTCTAGTAAAAAAACAATATTTAGACTAAAAATTTATATTTTAAAGCATCTTAAAAGATTCTACTAATCTGTAAATCAAATCAGTAGAATCTGTAATCAATTAACTCAAACTCTACTTTTTTTATTATTGTTTAATGAGAAACTTCTAACTCGTAATATTTAACTTTTGCATAAGAACCTTCATCCTTACTTTGAAAATAATTACCTGCCTTAAAATAATTTTCAAACACATTCCATCTATTAATAGCTACACCATCATAAACGGCATATTCAGAATTATTCAGAATAATTACCATCTTTCCTTTTTCAACCTTTACTTCTAAAGTAAATTTTCTAAAACCTACTTCCATTGGAAAATTATAACCATCATCATCATCCCAAGCATCTTCATGTAAAATATCGATATTATTGGCTGCTTTATCTTTAAGAACTTTAGTTTTTACTCTTATTTTTCCGTTATCCCAGTAAATTTTGAGCATCGGCGGTGCATTATTATCTTTAGCGCCAATTAATTCTTTTTGTTCATTGCTTAATCTACCATGAATCTGCATTATAATTACTCTATGGTATTTTCCATCGGCACCTTTTGTTACTTCTTCCATTGCTAATTTACCCTTCATAACGCCACCTTGTTCAAATGACCAATTGGTATTATTATCTCCAGGTACCATTTGCTCTCTTAATTCAGATCTAGAATATTTTGTATTTGCAGTTGTTGCATCAGGAAATGCATAGAAAACAACAGATGCATCTGTTGAATCATTATAAAAATAAGGCCTCACCACTTTATTTGTAGCATAGTCCAATATTTCAGGTGGATCTATCTCAATAAGCTTTCCTTTATCATTAGACACTGGTAATGTTAATTTCCAATGACTAAAATCTATTTTAGCAATCTTTGGCTTCCTACCATCAATTATAATGTCTCGGTCTAAATAAAGCATTGCAATATCTTTAATATCAGCTGCCTTGGAAGAATCTTCCTGGCAGCTAACATTTAAAGAGGTTAGTGCTAAAACAAATAAGAGTTTTAAATAATTTTTATAATATTCTTGCACCATTTTTTATATAGATATACTAATTAATCAACTGGATAAACCTTCACATTGTCCGCATATGCATCTTCCGTAGTTTGACCCCACATCCATATTGCAATTTCACCTGTAGCATTAGAGGTAAATTGAACTCTTACAGTTGTGAAATTCCCTTTACCAAGAAGTTGATCACCTTCAGCTCTTAATATTGGACCAGCGTTTGAACTTGCTACAGCATCTATGCCATCAGTAAAATGCCCGTCTAATATTTCTACAACTATTTTAGCTCCATCATTACTACCAGTGTCATTTTTTATTGCATAATCGAATTCTAAAAAGTACGCTACATTTGGAGAAACCAATATTGCTTGATAACCATATCGTGCCGAAGGTGCATTATCATATGGTGCATCTAAATAAATTCCTGCAGAAGTAGATTGAGTCCATTTCGCACCACCTGTTTTAGAACCATTATCTGTGCCATCATAATTGGTGGATGAACCATCACTACTAGAGTTAAATGGATTTGTAGTACCTCCAGTAAAACTTGCTATTTTCCAATCATCAGTACCAGAGGAAAAATCACCGTTTATAATTTCTGGAATAATAGCCGCAGGTACTTCTGGTTCAATAACATCAACCGTTCCAGTTGAAGTACTAACCACTCCTAATTTATCAGTGGCAGTTAAAGTAACTGTATAGCTACCTTCCGCAGCATAAGTATGCGATGCATCTTTTGTTGTAGCAGAACTACCATCACCAAAACTCCAAGCGTACGTTGTTGCGCTTATTGAAGTGTTCGCAAAATTATATGTTAAATAATCTTCAGTTGGCGAAGCAGCAAAACCAGCACTTGGTGGAGTAGCATCAGCTATAGAGTTAGCCTCAGGAAGCTCATATTGCTCTAATTGATCACATGATTGTACCATCACAACCATAGAAGCCAAAATCAGCGGTAATATTTTTATTTTTTTCATGTTTTATATTTTAATTACTGTTATATTTTTCTGGAATTCTGTTGAATTAATAACCAGGATTCTGAGTTAACAATCCAAAACTCACACCAATTTCTCTTTGAGGAATTGGAAGTAATAAATCAGTTGATGAATATGATACACCCTCTGCAGCATTATCCGTAGCAAATTGCGATAAAACAGTTTCTGCAAGACCAAGTCTAACTAAATCAAACCATCTATGATTTTCAAAACCTAACTCCACTCGTCTTTCATCAGCTAATTCTTGTTTTGTAACTGGATTTGGAGCTAATATTGTTGGCACCCCTGCTCTTAATCTTACTTCATTAAAAGAATTTCTAGCAGTTGAAGCCGAAGTTTCAGCACCACCTGCCATAATAGCCTCAACGTGCATTAAATAAA
>TARA_R110002050_G_scaffold184989_3_pt1 | contig 68842 bp, 56 predicted proteins | sample TARA_R110002050 | Tara Oceans TARA_R110002050 (sample SAMEA4396988) | marine metagenome | biome: Polar Biome; feature: [DCM] deep chlorophyll maximum layer (ENVO:01000326); material: water (ENVO:00002006), including particulate matter (ENVO:01000060) such as... | depth 25 m
ATTAGAACCAGTTGCTCAATCTGGTCGCCCTTTATTAATTATTGCTGAAGATGTTGACGGACAAGCATTAGCTACTTTAGTGGTAAACAAATTACGTGGTGGACTTAAAATTGCTGCCGTAAAAGCACCAGGTTTTGGAGACAGACGTAAAGCTATGTTAGAAGATATTGCTATTTTAACTGGTGGTACTGTAATTTCTGAAGAAAGAGGATTTACTTTAGAAAATGCAGATTTAAGTATGTTAGGTACTGCTGAAACTGTAACGGTTGATAAAGACAATACAACTATTGTTAATGGTGCTGGTGTTGCAAATGATATTAAAGCTAGAGTGAACCAAATTAAAGCACAAATTGAAACAACTACTAGCGATTACGATAAAGAAAAACTTCAAGAGCGTTTAGCTAAACTAGCTGGTGGTGTTGCTGTTCTTTATGTAGGCGCTGCTAGTGAAGTTGAAATGAAAGAGAAAAAAGACCGTGTTGACGATGCTTTACATGCAACAAGAGCTGCTGTAGAAGAAGGTATTGTTGCTGGTGGTGGTGTTGCTTTAGTTAGAGCTAAATCGGTTTTAGAAAAACTAACTACCGATAATTTAGATGAAACAACAGGTGTACAAATTGTAGCACGTGCCATTGAAGCGCCTTTACGCACAATTGTTGAAAATGCTGGTGGCGAAGCTTCTGTAGTTATAAACAAAATTCTTGAAGGTAAAAAAGACTTTGGTTTTGATGCAAAAACAGAGACCTATGTAGATATGCTTAAAGCTGGTATTATCGATCCTAAAAAAGTAACGCGTGTAGCTTTAGAAAATGCGGCCTCTGTTGCTGGAATGATTCTTACTACCGAGTGTGCTTTAATAGACATTAAAGAAGAAGCACCTGCTATGCCAGGTGGAATGGGTGGAGGTATGCCAGGAATGATGTAATAGCGAATCGCTATAGATAAATTATTTTTACTGAACTTGTTTTGGTATAAAAAAACGCTTCAATTTATTTTGAAGCGTTTTTTGTTATTTAAAATTGAATATCATCAGTAATAAAATCATTGTAAAGTATTTCAATTTTTTCAGGTTTTGGATATACACCATCAATAATAACTACCTGATATTTAAAAGTTGTAGATTCTCCTTTTTTAAGCGTGTAGTTAAATTGCTCTTTACCTTCGGTGTATATATTACTTCCAAAAGAGTTAACACCATACAATCCGTAGTCTCTTGTCATCCAATGCGGCGGATGATTAAGATTTTTTGGAGAATCAAAAATGCAAACCGAAATACTATCTCCTTTTACCAAACCAGCAAGTTGCATCCATTTAGCTCTTTTTCCCCAAACTTCAGGATAACCTTCTATCCCATTGCTATTACGATAGTGACCAGAAACGCCTTCATTATTAAGAATAGCACTTTCTGCAGCTACTAAGCTATCATCAAAAAGTGTCGCAGGTTCATTAGAAGCTATTTCTAATTCTCTTCTCATTCTCATAGCAAACATACCTTCTTTAGAATCTGTAAACAATACATCAACTTCTGGAGCTGTTAGAGTTGTAGTAAGCGTAATTATTCTCTTATTTTCATCGCCACTAAAAACATAGCGTGTTTGTTCTTTAATAATGAGTTCTTCAATATCACTACGCCATTCTTTTTCAATTTTTAAAGTCCCTATATCTCCAGACTCAACTTTTAAAAATTTTACATGATTTATTCTTCCATAACGTACATTTGGGTGTCTAGGAATTACAGCACTATTCCAAAAATCAATATCATTAACAACACCATGATTAAACCAAAGCCCATAATGATGAGGATGATCCATTCGCTCACCAGGATTTGGAGCTATAGGAAACCCACGAGTAATCCTTTTTTCGCTAGCAGTAAAAATGGGAAAAAGTACTGGTTTTCTTAAAATACTATCGGCATACATATAAGATGTGAAATATTTTCCTTCGATAAAAACATCAAGTTTATTTAATGAATCATTTTTTACCAAGGAAACATAATCGGGTTTTTGAATATCATCCTTCTTTGTAGACTGTTTACATGAAAACACAGCATAAAAGTTTAATAACAAACAGATAATTATCGATTTAGTGAAATTAGAAAACATAGCATTAAGATTAGTTATGAAATAGTTCAATGAAAATTAATTCTATTTAAAAATTATGAAAACCCATCAATTCCACTTGAAAGCAAAATAAGAGCATGGTTTATCTAATGCATTACTAACGCCGTGAAACAATTGAGACGGCATGAAATAAAAATCGCCTGCTATTCCCTTATAATCTTCATCTTCAATCATCATTTCTGTCTCGCCTGATAACACTAAAATAATTTCGGTTTCCACATGCTTATGAGGTTTATGACTAAGCCCTTTTGAATCTAATCGAGTAACGTGCATTTCAAATCGTTCGCACATTGCTGTTGACCTATCAAAATAAGCACGTCCAGCACCACGAGAACTTGGTTTAGAAACTAAATTCTGTGGATTTAACAAAAGAGAACCTCCTGCAATTTCACCTCTTTCAATATTCATTTTCTTTTTAGATTTGTATCGCATTACATAATAAGTAAGATTGGTATCCCCAATGTTTTCAAGTGAATGCATTTGCTGTGGCATCAATAAAAAAACGCCTCCTATACCTAAAACCGTACTTTTACCTTCAAGAGTCACTTTCATCAACCCCTCTTTAACAATAATACATTCTTCTATAGCATCATTAGCATGAGCAGTACTAGATTTAGCACCAGGAAATTGTGTGGTCGCATGAATTTCTAAATATTCAAAATGAGGAAAAACGCCTTCTAATATTTTTCTAGACTCTCTATCTTCACTAGTTTTTACTGGATGATCTATCCATTTATATACACCTGTTTTTATAGGTTCTAATTGAGCCATAACTGTTAGGGTAAAAAAGCATAAAATAATGATTAAAATATTTTTCATTAGTGACTATTACAAGTTAAGTTACTAATATACAGTATTTAAAATAAAAACCCCAAACTAAAATAGTTTGGGGTTTTACTTGTCTATATAATATTTATTTTATTCTTTATGCTCGCCTTCTTCTCCTTCTTTATGATCATCTTGAACAGCAACATCTCTATACCTACAACACGGATGTACTAATGCATACGCTTCTTCTGTTGCTTTTAATTCTTTTGTGTCATGCCCTGCATTAGCCACACTGTTTTGAATAGTTTTAACAGTAGTTTTTCGTTCATCAAAAATCAACTTTAATTCATGAGTTTTCACATTCCACACAGCAGACTTCACTCCTTTTGTGTTTAAACATGCTTTTTCAATTCTAGATTTACACATCATACAAACACCATCTACTTCCATCGTGGCTTTTGCATTTTTATTTTGTGCGAATGTTGTTGTTCCTATCAGCATAATTGCTATTACTAGTATTTTTTTCATAATTTATATTTTAGTTTTTAATTAAATTTAAAAGGTCACTTATTTTATCTTAAACCGTAATCCTGCATAATAATTGCTTCCATAAATGGGGCCGTATACAAATGTAGTATCAAAATTTGAACCAAAAGGATTATCAGCTCCTAAAATAGGGTTATTTTGCCTCACATTGGTCATATTTTCACCTCCTAAATACACTTCAAACTTAGAAGAAAACACCTTAGTTACTTGTGCATTTAACGTCGCTAACGTTGGCGTATTAGTTGCTAATTGATATTCCGAAAAATTCGATGCTGTAGATGAAAAACGCTGTTTACCCAACCAATTGTAAGTTACATCAAACCTCCATTGTTTAGCGCCTTCTCTTATATGTGTTTCATAAGATGCATTTGCAAATAATCGATGTTTTGGAATTAGCGGCTTTTCTAACTTACCAGAATTATATTGTGTTTGCACATCGTAATATTTATATGCCATTCGTAAATCGAAATGCTGAAAAACATTATAATTAAATTCAAACTGAAAACTATTAGCATAACTTTTTCCATCTAAATTGTAAAACATAACTTCCTGTGGGTTTTCATAATCTACCACCACTTGGCTTTTAAAATCTGTTTTATAATAATCTAAAGTAATATCTGCTTTTCTTGCAAACAAATTAAATCCTTGCAGATAAGACACGCCATAATTCCATGCAATCTCAGGGTCTAATCCATAAACACGACCTCCACTATTTACAATATTAATAACTCTTGAAGTTGAAAACATATTTTGATTTTCGGCAAAAATATTAGCACTACGTTTTCCGCGTCCAACGGAAGCTCGTAAAGCCGATTTCTCCCATGGCGTATAACGCACATGCAATCTGGGAGTCACAAAGGTTCCTAATAAATTATGATTATCAATACGCACACCAGCCGTTAAATTCAATTTATCTAAATTATCATAATTATATTCGAAAAAAGCACCTACAGAATGTTCCGTTCGTTCATAAGAAATAGTATTTACAAACTCATCATAATGATCATAAGTATAACTAACTCCTGTTTTTATTTTATGCCTGGAATCACTAATGATGGAATTATAAATAGCATTTGCGTACAAACTATTTTGCGTAATATTATATTGATTTAACCCAAAATACGACTCTTGTTTATGATTACTAAATGCTGTTTGAACTCCCAAACTTTGGTATGGAATTTCTGGATTTACATAGCCTAATTTAGCCGAAACTTCGTAACGTTTCGTATCAATTTCTCCACCCCAATGGTTTGTTGTTAATTTATCGGTATCTGGATTAAAATCTAGTTGCCCTGTTTGTTTTTCATCATTTAAAAATTTAAAATTTATAAAACTCACAAAACCTTTTTCTGGATTGGTGTATTGCCAACGATTCATGAGATTAATTTGATTGTACTTAGGCATATCTAAAAATCCATCATTATTAACATCATGCTCTCCGTGATGCGTGTTTCCATGTAAATATAAGCCCGTATCCCATTTATCACTCACCCTAGTATTAATATGGGTGTTTAACTCAAAACGTTCGGCTGCATTTCCAAATAAGTTAACAAACAACTTATTATCGGTTGCGGGTTTTACTAATTCCGCATTTATTTGTCCTGCAATACTTTCGTAACCATTAACAACGCTTCCAGCACCTTTTGTTATTTGAATACTACTTACCCAGGTACCTGGTATAAAACTCAATCCGAAAGCTTGCGAAGCGCCTCGAATAGATGGAATATTTTCTGTAGCAATTAAAATATACGGACTTGTTAATCCTAACATTTTAATTTGACGCGTTCCTGTAATAGCATCTGCAAAATTAACATCAATGGATGGATTGGTTTCAAAGCTTTCAGACAAGTTACAACACGCCGCTTTTAACAATTCATCACTACTAACTGTAAAAACATTGGTCGCTTGCATATACGATTTCGCTGTTGCTTGCTTTCTAGAAGTAATTGTTACTTCATCTAAATTATCGGTTGGTTGCAACCAATGATGTATCATTTTTGGCTCAGTAACCGTTAGTGTATCTGTTTTAAAACCAATGTAACTAATAACAAGTTTTGTGTTTTCTTTTGTATATGATATTGAAAACCCCCCATCTAAATCAGTTACAACTCCAATAGTTGTATTAAGCCAATATACATTAGCACCTCCTAATCCTATATGTTCGTTTTTTTCATTTGCTTCCATAATCATTCCGCTAATTTTATCTTGTGAATAGAAAACGGCAGGAAACATTAGTATTATATATAATATTTTTTTCACTTTAATTGTAGGCTTTAAGTAGCATGATGTTATTCTCGATAAAAATTGTTTTGGTCATGGAGCGGTTAATACAGTTCTAACTCGTTGAGTTTACCTTCAACAGATGTTCTGCAACCATTATACAAGTCATACCCGTAATTATAAGTTTCATTTTGAAATATAATTTGAATACCCTGAGGCTCTTTTTTGATTTCCGTAATGACGAAAAACTGACACCCCTTATTCAAGGGCATAACAAAAAATCTATGTATCAGATAGTAAAAACTTGGCCTAGAACCTGAATATCGGCGACCAAATTAGGTGGAGAATAATCTTTATGAGGAATAATTTGTTGTTCTAATCTTTCAAAAAGATTGATATATGAATATGTTAAGCAAGCAACAAATTGTTGTTGTTCAAAATGCAAATCTTCAAAAGAAGAAAATTTCAATTCATCTTGTCCTTTAACAACTTCTATTTCATCTTTACAACATGTTTTCTTCATTAATATTTCCATAGCACATTTTTGAGCTTCAGAAAAAACCGAAACATCTACCAAAACATCACCACAAAAATGTTTTTCAACAGTAAAAGACACTGTTGAAAACAATACGAGTAATGCTAATAACATCGAAAATCCTTTATGTAAAAATTGCTTTATCACAACACAAAAATACAAAAAACCCGACCAACGCCTCTGCTTTTATTAAATGATTAACATTAATTTTTAAGCTTATGATAATAAAATGCAGGTAATAAAAGAATTAAAATAATGGGCTGAATTAAAAAACGACGTACATTAAAAAACAAATAATAATCTTCTTGTTTGGGGTTTACTACAAAGTATAAATAAATGGCTAACAACACAATAAAAGCAATTGAATAAATTATAGACGAAAACTTAATAATACTCTTGTCTTTAAAAAAAACATATAATATACTTAATGAAACAAGAGTATTTAAAATATATCGTAACGCTGTAAATGCTGTAACTTTTAGCACTTCTCGCCTCGGACTATCAATATATAAATAGTCGTTTTGAAAAAATGTTAGATAAGGATCGTAAAACAATTCATTTTCATAAAAACGAATTAAGACTAATAACCCAAAAAGCATAAATAGCAATATGTATTTTACAGATTTATTCATGCTTCATATTTAATTTAGAAAAACGATTCACCCAAAAAATCCACAATAAAAATACCATACCATATATAATAGCAGGAAAAACAACTGTATGTAAAAACTCTGAATGATGCGGATAATGATACAACCCCATACTTAAGATAACTATACGTAATAAGTTAATTATATAAATTAAAACACTTCCTGAAAGGATATAAAAAAAAGTGATTTTTAACTTGCCTGAAAAAGCCATTATAAACGAAACAAACAAAATAATAACACTAATAGCATTACAACCTTCTATAACTCTAGCCAAATATTCCCCATTAACAATAAGTTTCATTGAAGGTTCGTTTGGATGCGGAAAAACGTGTGTATTATATCCAAAAGTATTTAACAACGCTTCACTTTGTTTAGAAACTAAATGTGTCATGTAATCTGGATAAAATTTAGAACCGTCTGAGTATTGCAAATAAAATTTATACAACACAGAAAAAGATATATAAACTACTAAAAAAGTAAGTATAAACTTTATAACCGACTTATATTTTACAAAAAGGGCCTTCAAAAAAAACTAAGATATTCTGTTTGTTAAATTTAATAAAACTGAATATCGAAATTACAGCTTTTTAAATACTTTTACCAAAACTTTTAGCTTTATGATTTTTGAAACCCTAAAACCGCAAATTGAAACTATAATTAAAAACAGTAATATTCTTAAATTACATGATTGCCTTTTACAAATTTGCGAATTATTAGAAGGCAATATTCCACACTACAATTGGGTAGGGTTTTATTTCAGAAATGGAGACAAAGAAGAACTAAAATTAAATACCTATGTCGGCGCACCAACAGATCATACAATAATCCCTTTTGGCAAAGGTATTTGCGGACAAGTAGCTGTTAGTAACAAAAACTTTGTTGTGCCCGATGTAACAGCTCAAGATAATTATATTGCTTGCAGCATTACCGTAAAAGCTGAAATTGTTGTGCCTATTTTTATAAATGGTGAAAATATAGGACAAATAGACATAGACTCTAATACTCCAGATCCTTTTACCGAAGCAGACGAACGCTTTTTAGAGTTTGTTTGTGCTGAAATAGCCAAAATTTTATAGTTGTTAATAACTCACTGTTTTAGTTAAAAAAACCCGCTCTTTTTTATCAAATCTAAGCTCATTTTTTTAAAGGAAATAAGTACTTTTGCAAATTCAATATCCTTAAAAACACAACACAACAAAATGAGCAACGAAAAAACCATTAAATCGGCATTAATTTCGGTATTTAGTAAAGACGGCTTAGAACCTATTGTAAAAGAGCTAGACAAACAAGGTGTAACCATTTATTCTACTGGTGGTACCGAAAAATTTATTAACGATTTAGGCATTAAAGTTGTACCTGTTGAAGATGTTACATCATACCCTTCTATACTTGGTGGTCGTGTAAAAACATTACACCCAAAAGTTTTTGGCGGTATTTTAAACAGACAAAACCATGCTGGTGATGTTGCTGAATTAGCTGAATATGACATTCCGCAAATTGATGTGGTTATTGTTGATTTATATCCGTTTGAAAAAACAGTAGCTTCTGGAGCTAGTGAACAAGATATTATTGAGAAAATAGATATCGGTGGAATTTCGTTAATTCGTGCTGCTGCAAAAAATTATGCTGATGTTATTTGTGTATCATCAGTTGATGATTATGGGGAGTTTTTAGAACTTATTTCTGAAAATAACGGAAGCATTTCTGAAGAAAATAGAAAACGTTTTGCAGGAAAATCGTTTAATGTATCATCGCATTACGATACGGCTATTTTTAACTACTTTAATAAAGATCACGATGAAGCTGCATTAAAAATAAGCAAAACCAAAGGAAAGGTATTACGTTACGGGGAAAACCCACACCAAAGAGGCTTTTTCTTTGGGAATTTTGATGATATTTTTACAAAACTTCACGGTAAAGAATTAAGCTACAACAACCTATTAGATGTTGATGCTGCTGTAAATCTAATTTTAGAATTTAAAAACGACGCACCAACATTTGCTATTTTAAAGCATAACAACGCTTGTGGTTTAGCACAAAGAGATACATTACATCAAGCCTATGTAGATGCACTTGCTGGCGATCCTGTATCTGCTTTTGGTGGTGTTTTAATTAGTAACAAAGAGATTGACAAAGCTACTGCCGAAGAAATTCACGGATTATTTTGTGAAGTTGTCATTGCACCTGGTTATGCCGATGATGCTTTAGAAATACTTAAAAGAAAAAAGAACAGAATCATTTTAACGCTTCATGATATTGAAATGCCAAAAATGAATGTTAGAAGTTGTTTAAACGGTATTTTATTACAAGACAGAAATAATATTACTGATACTGTTGAAGGTTTAAAAAATGTAACAAATACAAACCCAACTGAAAGTGAGTTAAAAGATTTAATCTTTGCTTCAAAAATTTGTAAGCATACAAAATCTAACACGATTGTATTAACCAAAAACAATCAATTACTTGCAGCTGGAACAGGACAAACAAGTCGCGTTGATGCTTTAGAACAAGCCATACATAAAGCTCAAACTTTTAAGTTTGATTTAAATGGTGCAGCTATGGCAAGTGATGCATTTTTTCCATTTCCTGATTGTGTTGAAATTGCTAAAAATGCTGGTATTACTGCCGTTATTCAACCGGGAGGCTCAATTAAAGATCAATTAAGTGTTGATTATTGTAATAAAAATGGCGTCGCTATGGTAATGACTGGTACACGTCATTTTAAACACTAATAACACACATCCTTATAATCAAAAAAGAGCACTACCCATAGTGCTCTTTTTTTTTAGAATCAATTAATAATATAATATTACAAACCTTCTTCTCACTCAACTTCCCTCTCTAATTATTTTTAAACTACATATCCCTTACTATCTGTAATTTAATTTATTTAGAAATTATAATTGAGTTAACCTAAAAATTAAAATAATTAATTGAATTATTGATGCTATTACAATGATGTAAATAAAATAATCTGAAACCTTTTTACGCGTTCTGCTTAAACTCATTTTTGATCTATTTTTACCAGTATATCTTTTTTTTAAATACATACGTTATTAACAAAATCTCCTTATTATCATATAAAGTTATTGCTAAATAGCTAGTCATTTAATTATATAAGCATGAAACAGGGATTTTTACCCATGAGAGTAAAAAAAGGAGGTATTAACCTAAAGTATATTTTTAAGAAAATTATATAACAAAGGTTATTAGTAAAGGTATAAAGCTTTATATCTCATTTAAAAAATGACAATCTAATCACTTCAAAGTGCGAATTTTTTTCAAGATTTTTTTATAACTATCACTAAGTATAGCTTTATGATTTCCTGAAAGGATAATAAGGTTATCTGCAGGAATAATTTCAATAATTTTTGCTGTGTTTACAATATAGTTTCTATGTGTTCTTGAAAAAACAGATTCGTCTAACAATTTTAAGATTTTTGTTAATGATATAAGAATAACAAATTTTTCTTTTATGGTAATTATGTTGCAATATTTCTCTTCTACTTCTATATAAATAATATCGGTAATAAGAACTTTTTTTAGAGATTTACCTTTCTTTATAAACAAGTAATCTTTACTTATAATAGTATCCTCTTCATCACCTAAAAAAACATCGGGTTGTGCATAGAATTTTTCTACAGCCATTTCTAAAGCGTATAAAATTTCTAACTCATTAAAAGGTTTCATCAAATAACTGAAAGGCTGTGTTAATTTAGCACGTTCAAATATTTTTCTATCTGTAGAACTCGTTAAAAAAACAAATGGCTTAGAGGCGTTTGGACTAACACTAATGGTTTCTGCAAAAGAAATGCCATCTGGATTACCCTTCAAAAAAATATCGATAACAACAATATCTATAGCATGGTTATAAAAAAACTCTAACCCATCTTTAAACGAAGTAGCAACACCAACAATATTATAATTATTTGCTTCTAGGACTTTTATTAGCCTATTACTTTCAGCAGGAGTATCTTCAATAATTAAAACATTAACCTTATCCATTTAATGTTGTTTTAGGCAAAGATACAATCATTTTTGTTCCTTTCCCCAATTCACTTTCTATTGAAAACTTACCTTTATTTTTTTGAATTAACGACTTACATAATTGCAAGCCTAAACCTGTTCCTTCAATATCTGCATTTTCTTTCTTAGATAACAAAGAGGATTCTTCAAGAAGATTTTTTCGAGTTAATTCACTCATACCTAAACCGGAATCTTCTATAATTAAATCACAAAAATCTGCACTTGTATTTTGCGTATAAACCTTAATAATTCCATGTGGGTTTGAAAACTTAATAGCGTTATCTAATAAGTTTCTTAATATAATTTTTAATGATTCTTGATCGGCTAAAACAACATCTTTTTTTAAAACACTATTTTCAAAATCTATAGATTTATCTAGCATAAGAGGCTTATAATTATATGCCATTTGCTCTACTATAAAAAACAAACGAATAGATGTAATCTCAAAATACGATTGCTTAGTCTCCAGCAATGCCCAATTCAATAAATTATCTAACAAATTATAAGCACCATTTACAATGGCACTGTTATTATGCAGTAATCCATCTAGTGCTTCTAAGTTTTTTTCTTCTAAATTATCTAAAAGCTTAGAATTACTCGTTTTTAAAGCATTCACAGACGATCGCAAATCGTGACTCACAATAGAGAACAACTTGTCTTTAGTTGAATTTAGCTCATCTAAACCTTCTTTTTGTGCTACAATAATTTTATTGGCATTCTTCTTTTCTTTATAAAAATAAAAAGTAACTCCTAATAAAATTAATAAAGTTACCGCAGAATATAATAAGCTATCCCTCTCAATAACTTTCGCCTTATTTTCGGCTTGTAATAAACTAACTTCTTTTTGCTTTTGTTTAACGGCAAACTCTTTTTCAAGCTTGGCAACTTCCCATATTTTATTTTGATTGCTTAAAGAATCTTTCCATTGCTCGTATTCTTTTCTATATACTAACGCCTTTTTAAAATCTTTACGATTTTCTTCTACTACAGCCATATTTTTAGATGTGAGTTCTTTCGACTCAAAATCTTTAATAGTTTTAGAAAACTGATACGCTTTTTCAAAATATGAAATCGCTAAATCATCTTTATACTGTTCATAATATAAATTAGCAATATTCCCGTACGCAGTAATCAAACCTAATGTGTCTTTTTGTTGTTCGCGTAATTTTACATTTTCAACTAAGTATGGCTCTGCTTTTTTGAATTCATTTAAATGAAAATAACACAAGCCTAGATTTTGAAAAACAGTGCTTTTATTTAAAAAAACATAGTGTTCTTTAGGCAATTTCATTAACTCATTGTAATAAGAAATTGCTTTTTTAAATCGATATTCTTCAGCAGCTATTTCAGCTAATTTCATTTTAACCTTATAATAAAACTCAAATTCATGGGATATTAAATTGAATTCTTTTTTAGCTTGTTTTAGTAATTTTTTTTTTGAAAAACTATAACCTCTAAAATAATGAGAATAATTAATAAGTAGCACGTTTTTAGTTGGTAAATTAAGATGCCTCATAGTATACACTAATGTTGAATCCCATTCTTTTTTTACAAAAAATAATGAAGCTTTATAAAAATGAGTATCTGAACTATGCACATTAGCCTTTTTTTTTATTTCAATGTTAAATAATTCATCTTCTTCTTGAGAAAAAAGATAACATCCAGAAAACATTAATACTAAAACTAATAGTGATTTAAAATAAAGTTTCATAGTTGCAAATATATCCAAAAAAAATCCATAAGCTATATAGCTTATGGATTTCTAATTGTATAAAAAGCAGTTCTAATCTTCTTTAATTTTTGTTGTTGTACCACGTGAAGACACAGGATCTTCATCCCAAAGAAAAGTTTGTACTTGTACTAAACCTTCAGGTGGATTTTCAACAATAAAATCAATTCGATATGCATCAAAATTTTGATATCTTTTCTCTGGTTCATCATAAATTATAAACAAATCTAATTCCAGCTCTCCAGAGCTTGAAATAACAGACTGTTGATTAACTCCTGAAAAATTAGGATATTGAGAAGAGGCTACAAAAACTACCGCACTAACTTGTAAAGCACCTGCTTTACTATAGCTAACTTGTACAAGTGGCGAAAAAGGTTTTACACTTGCTGAATTAAAAGCAAAACTAATTTGAGCATCTAATTTCTGAATTCTAATCTTACTTTCATCAATAGGTATTCCTGGTGCTGGCGTTACACTTAAACTTGTTGTGTTCATTTTTTTTGATTTTTAGGTTAATAAATTTGGGTTCTAATATTAAATGCTTTTAAGCATTTAAAGAAACAATATTACAAAAAATATCGACTAAAAGCAAATTAATCAGATTAAATACATTATTTGTTTACATCATAAAAATAAAAAATAAGTTAAATATTCATCTCTGTTTTTGAATATTATTGACTTTGAAATTTATTTTTTAACAAACAATAATAAACCTCCTTTTTTTTCCTTAGTTTTATTACTTTTACTGCCATTGAATTATAACCTCATAAATTACTATTAATACATGGGCTTTTTTGACTTCCTAAGTGAAGATATTGCAATAGATTTAGGTACTGCAAATACTCTTATAATACACAACGACAAAGTGGTTGTTGATTCTCCTTCTATTGTTGCTAGAGATAGAGTTTCTGGCAAAATTATAGCCGTTGGACAAGAAGCCAGTTTAATGCAAGGAAAAACCCATGAAAACATTAAAACCATTCGCCCATTAAAAGATGGTGTTATTGCCGATTTTGATGCTTCTGAGCAAATGATAAGTATGTTTATTAAAAATATTCCTGCTTTAAAAAAGAAATTTTTCACACCAGCATTAAGAATGGTTGTTTGTATCCCATCAGGTATCACTGAAGTTGAAATGCGAGCTGTAAAGGAATCTTGTGAACGTGTTAATGGTAAAGAAGTTTATTTAATACATGAACCTATGGCCGCAGCCATTGGAATTGGAGTAGATATTATGCAACCTAAAGGAAATATGATTGTTGATATAGGTGGTGGTACAACCGAAATTGCAGTAATAGCTCTTGGTGGTATTGTATGTGATAAATCGGTTAAAATTGCAGGAGACGTTTTTACTAACGACATTGTTTACTATATGCGTACACAACATAACTTATATGTTGGTGAGCGTACTGCCGAAAAAATAAAAATTCAAATTGGTGCAGCTACCGAAGATTTAGAATTACCCCCAGAAGACATGAGTGTTCAAGGACGTGATTTATTAACCGGAAAACCTAAACAGGTTCAAATTTCATATAGAGAAATTGCCAAAGCTTTAGATAAATCTATCTTACGAATAGAAGATGCGGTTATGGAAACCTTATCGCAAACACCACCAGAATTAGCTGCCGATATTTACAATACAGGTATTTATTTAGCAGGTGGAGGCTCGATGCTTCGTGGCTTAGATAAGCGCTTATCACAAAAAACAGACTTACCGGTTTATATTGCAGAAGACCCTTTAAGAGCTGTTGTTAGAGGTACTGGTATTACACTTAAAAACTTACCTAAATACAAAAGTGTATTGATAAAATAAATGCATAAAATAGGCCAATAACCCATGCAACAGATTATAAATTTTATAATAAGAAACAAAACCTTTTTGTTATTCTTGTCGCTGTTTTCTATTTCTATTTTATTTACCATTCAATCACATTCTTACCACAAAAGCAAGTTTATAAATTCGGCTAATTTTTTAACTGGAGGGATCTATAATTCTGCAAATAATATCTCAGACTATTTTAATTTAAAATCTCAAAATGAATTACTAGCAGAAGAAAACAAAAAATTAAAATCATTATTATATAATTCTGAAAACAGAAAAGATTCAACTTACTCTGATAGCTTGCCTATTACTAATAAGCAATATAAATTCACCACAGCTAACATTATAAAAAACAGTTACTCCTTAGCAAATAACATCCTATTAATCGATAAAGGAATAAACGATAGTATTAAACAAGATTTTGGTGTTATTACTAGCAAAGGTATTTTAGGTATTATTGATGAAATAAGCTCTAATTACGCAACGGTAGTTTCCATTTTAAACACTACAAGTAAAATTAGTGTTCAATTAAAAAAAACGAATCATTTTGGATCTTTAGTTTGGGACGGGAAGTCTCCAAACATTATTCAATTAACTGATGTAGAAAAAATAGCACCCGTTATTAAAGGTGATACCATTATTACCTCAGGGCGTTCTTCTATTTTTCCCAAAGGAGTTCCTGTTGGAACTATTAAAGATTTTAAGTTAGACGCTGCCGAAAATTATTACGAAATCAATGTCATTCTATTTAACGATATGACTAATATTGAGCATGTTTATATTATAGATAACTTAGACGCTGAAGAACTCACTAACTTGTTAAATACAAACTAAATGAACAGTGTCGTTTCAATAAATAGCATCCGTTTTTTTGTTTTAGTTCTTATACAAGTTTTAATATGCAACCATGTTAACTTTTTAGGCTATATAAACCCATACATTTATATCCTATTTATTGTTTTATATCCAACTAAAAATAATCGTGCATTATTTATTTTTCTAAGTTTTCTATTAGGCTTATCTATTGATTTGTTTTCAGATTCTGGAGGTATTCATGCAGCAGCATCCGTTTTAATAGCCTATACTAGACCTGTTTTATTAAGGTTTTCTTTTGGAGTACAATATGAAAACTATGCTATTAAGTTTGATAATATAGAATTCGGATCAAAACTTACTTATATTACTCTACTAACGTTAATACATCATACTGTTTTATTTTATTTAGAAATATTTAGCGCCTCTAAGATAATTTTAGTCTTTCAAAAAACGTTATTCTCAAGTATATTTACTATTTTATTATGCATGTTAATAACTATTATTTTTAGTAGAAAAACTAAATGAGACAATTTTTACTTTTCTTTTCTATAATTTTTGTTGGGCTTTTATTTATATCAAGGCTCTTTTATTTACAAATATACTCGTACGACGAGCATAGTTTGTATGACGACAATGCCATTAGAAAAGTTTATGATTACCCCAAAAGAGGTTTTGTTTACGATAGAAACGGGAGCCTTTTAGTTGCTAATGAACCATCATACGACGTCATGGTAATACCAAGAGAAGTAGAACCTTTAGACACACTTGAATTTTGTGATTTATTAAAAATAGATAAAAAACAATTTATAAAATATTACCAGAAAGCCAGAAATTATTCTCCAAGATTACCGTCAGTTTTTGTACCACAACTTTCTAAAGAAGACTATGCCGTATTACAAGAAAAAATGCGAAAGTATGCGGGGTTTTATATTCAAAAACGCTCTTTAAGACATTACGAAACTACCATTGGCGCCAATGTTTTAGGCGATATTGGTGAAGTAAATAATAAAGACATTAACAAAGACGCCTATTACAAAATGGGTGATTTAATTGGCAGACAAGGTATTGAAGCCTCTTACGAAAATACATTACGTGGTGTTAAAGGCATTAAATTCATCCAAAAAGATAGATTTAATAGAAATATAGGATCTTATAAAAGCGAAAAATTTGACACCATCCCTGAACAAGGTAAAGACATCACCATTACTATTGATGCTGAATTGCAAGCTTACGGAGAATTACTCATGCAAAATAAACGCGGAGGCATCATAGCTATAGAACCAAGTACAGGCGAAATACTTACTATGGTTGCGGCTCCTACTTACGACCCCAATTTATTAGTAGGAAGAGAACGCTCTAAAAACTTCACAAAACTTTATAACGATTCTATAGCAAAACCTCTTTTTAACAGAAGTTTACAAGGTGTATACGAACCTGGTTCACCTTTTAAACTAATGAATGCACTAATTGGTTTACAAGAAGGTGTTATTACACCAAATGAAACAGTTACTTGCTACAAAGGCTATAAATACGGTAATCGTTTTATGAAATGCCATTGTGTTTACGGAACAAGAAATAATATGATTACTGGTATTCAACACTCTTGCAACGCATACTTTGCAACAACTTACCGTAAAATTTTAGATAAGGATGGTAACGCATCGCATGGTATTGATAACTGGAGCAAACATGCCCAAAGCTTTGGCTTAGGTCAGTTTTTAAATAACGATCTATTTGTTGGACAAAAGGGCAGAATACCAGATAGAGAATACTATAAATATGCTTACCCTAAAACCTTTTATTCAACTTACACCATATCTAATGCCATAGGACAAGGCGAAGTCGCTACAACCCCTATACAACTAGCAAATATGATTGCTGCAATAGCAAATAGAGGCTATTATTACACACCACACATAATAAAAAATATAAAAGGAGAAACACTTCCTGATAATTTCACAAAACCAAAATACACAACCATAGACAAAAAACATTTTGAACCTGTTATAGAAGGGATGCTTCAAGTTTATAAAAAAGGAACAGCAGCCTCATTACAAGTAAAAGATATTGATATTTGCGGAAAAACAGGAACTGTCGAAAACTTTGCTATTATTGATAGTGTCAGAACACAACTAACCGACCACTCTATTTTTGTAGCGTTTGCTCCTAAAGAAAATCCTAAAATTGCTATTGCTGTTTTTGTTGAAAACGGATATTGGGGAAGTAGGTTTGCTGGAAAAATGGCAAGTCTACTTATTGAAAAGCATATAAAAGGTCACATTACTAGAAAAGATTTAGAAGAATGGCTTTTAAAACATAGTTTAGAAGAAGAATATGCTAAACCATATTCTGGAAAACCTTTCAATATTAATGATAAAACAACATTGCAACTTGTTGATGAACATGAATATCAGAGATTAAAAGGGCTTTTAAACAAAATTAACAAAACACCAAATTAATGGTTAGGGCAACTAACAGACATTTTAAATTTGATTGGATAACCATTATCCTTTTTTTTCTTTTAGTAGGCTTTGGGTGGTTAAACATTTTATCGGCATCTCATACAGGGGAAACTCTAGACTATTTAGATTTTTCTCAATCGTATGGAAAGCAACTTATCTTCATTTTTTTTACGTTTGCATTAATAATTGTTTTACTATCTATTGACGCTAAATTTTACGAGCGTTTTTCCAGTATCATATATATCATATCCATGCTCTCATTACTGGGGTTATTTATATTTGGTAAAAATGTAAACGGTGCGACATCATGGTACGCCATTGGAGGCATGACCATACAACCTAGTGAATTCGCAAAAATGGCTACAGCCCTTGCTGTCGCAAAATATATTAGTGATTTAAACACCAATATCAAGTCTCTAAAAGATCAAATTCAAGTATTTATCATTATCATAACCCCAGCCCTTTTAGTCTTATTGCAAAATGACACAGGGAGTACCATTGTTTATGGCGCGTTCTTTTTTGTTTTATACAGAGAGGGTTTACCAAAACATTATTTAATTATTGGCATTTCGGTTATGTTTTTATCTCTTTTATCACTAAAATTTGGAGCATTAATAACGTCTATCATTGCTACTTTACTTATTTTCGGATTTCATTTTTTTCAAAAGAAAAAACCACCATTTCTCCAATCTCTTTTCATTTTACTGATTTCAATTGCCATTTCATTTGGTGTAAAATTCTTTTATCAAAGTGTATTACAACCCCATCAACAAGACAGAATAAGTCTGTGGTTGCGTTTAGAAAAAGACCCAGCTAAACTGCAACAAATGAAAAAAACATTTGCCTATAATTTGAATGAATCTGAAAAAGCAATAAGCTCAGGCGGATTCTCGGGAAGAGGTTTTATGGAAGGCACCCGTACCACAGGTAAATTTGTACCAGAACAACATACAGACTATATTTTTAGTACCGTAGGCGAAGAATGGGGCTTTTTAGGAAGTGCCTTTGTAGTTATTGTTTTTGTTCTGCTTTTATTACGTATTCTCCATTTAGCCGAATTACAAAAATCTCAATTTAGTAGGGTTTACGGTTATAGTGTTGCTTCAATTGTATTTATCCACTTTCTTATAAATATAGGCATGGTTATGGGCTTAATACCTACCATTGGTATTCCTCTACCTCTTTTTAGTTATGGTGGTTCAGGACTGTGGGCATTTACTATTTTAATCTTTATTTTCATTAAATTAGATTCCAATAGAATTAATGAATGGTAAGTCGATAATCGACATTTAATTATTTCACTTAGATGAAGAAACTAATCTTTTTAATACTCGCCTTTTTTTTAGTTTCTGGGTGTTCTAGCACTAAAGAAATTATTAAAAACTCTTTTTCTACCGAAGAAACTAAATTGATTATGAGTGCCAATAGTTTAACACTTATGCGCGTTTATAAGATAACGAGTAAAAGAGATTCCGTTTTACTTAGAACAAAAAGTTCACTTGTAAAAATAAATCCAAACGATGTTGTGTTGCAAACATTTATAAAACGCCTGTACGCTACCGTTAGAGATAGCATGTCTATGGGTGTTGGTATTGCAGCACCTCAAGTAGGTGTTTTAAAAAATATTATCTGGGTACAACGTTTTGATAAAGAAAACTTTCCGTTTGAAGTCTATTTAAACCCCAGAATTGTACAATACTCCAAAAAGAAGCAAACCTGTAAAGAAGGCTGTTTATCAATCCCCAACAGATCAGATACTTTAAACAATAGAGCTTATGCTATTTTAATGGAATACGATACTATGCAAGGTGAGCATAAAGCAGAAATGATAGAAGATTTTACCTCGGTTATTTTTCAGCATGAAATAGACCATTTAAATGGTATTCTGTATTTAGACCATTTGAAAAAAGAAGTTAAGGATGCTAAAAACTAAAAACCATATTTTATAAATTTTAACACCAACTAAAATTATTTAAAATGAAGATGCTCAAAATTACAACAATAGTAATATACGTATTACTAACCACAACATGTTTCTCTCAAAACCCTTTAAATTTCGGTAGTGATATATTAACCGCAGATCCATCAGCACACGTATGGAAAGATGGTAAAATGTATATCTATGCGTCTCATGATGAGCCATGTCAAGAAGACTTTTGGATGAAAGATTGGCATGTATTTTCGTCTAGCGACTTAATAAATTGGACCGATCATGGTGCTTGTCTTTCGGTTGACGATTTATCATGGGCAGATAATTTTGCATGGGCACCAGATGCTGCTTATAAAAATGGAAAATACTATTTCTGTTTTCCTGTAGGAACAGGATTTAAAGATCGGAAAAACCCTGAAAACAGCACCAAATGGATGGGTTTAGGCATTGCTGTAAGCGATTCTCCAACAGGCCCATTTAAAGATGCTATTGGAAAACCACTTTGGACAGAACCCTATGCGAATGATCCTTGCTTATTTATTGATGATGACGATAAAGGTTATATTTATTTTAATGGTGGTGGCGATTATTTAGTTGCCGAAATGGCCGATGATTTGCTAAGCGTAAAAGGAGACCTTTATAAAATGGATATGGGTGGCTATAAACCTAAAAGAGAAGGCCCTTGGGTTTTTAAAAGAAATGGCATTTATTATTACACTATGCCTGAAGATAACAGAGTACTTACCTATTATACTTCGAAGTCACCTAAAGGCCCATGGAAATACCAAGGTGAGATTATGAATGAAGAAAACGCTAGCAACAATCATCATTCTATTGTGGAATATAACGGACAGTGGATTTTATTTTACCACCGATGGGTAGATACCGATTTTGATTGCAATAAAAAACAACGTAAAATTTGTGCTGAATATTTATATTTTAATGAAGATGGTACCATTAAAAAAGTGGAACGAACAGAAGCTGGTTTGTCTAAAAAACTTTGATACCTACTAAAAAGACTGCTAGATTGTTGCAATTTTTTTGTATTGTCCAACTTGACTTTGTCAGAAAAAATAGCTAACTTCATTTAACGTATAATATAAAACATTAAAACGATTTCATATCAACGTAGTTAAACGAACCTTTTAAAATCACAAATCAAAAAAGCCTGCATAAATGCAGACTTTTCAAGTTAAAGTGGGGAGAGCAGGATTCGAACCTGCGAAGACGTAGTCAGCAGATTTACAGTCTGCCCTCGTTGGCCGCTTGAGTATCTCCCCAAAACCGAAGGCAAATATATTATAGTTTGTTAAGTATGCAAAATAAAAACATGCAATTTTTATAATTCGTATCGTAATCTAAACGACACAAACAGTGGTTGTATAAAATACTCGGTAGCGCTTACAGAAACAGCACTTGTACTTGTATTATTTTGCGCCTTGGTATTGAACAAGTTAGTGGCTTTAATTTCATATTCTAACTTGGAATCCTTATCTTTTTTGTATGCCAACGATGCATTTAAAAATTCGTAACTATTAATCGTTTTATCTTCATCACTAAAATTATTGTACGAATAATCAGATTTTAATGTAAACGATTTAAAAATAAGGGCATCAAATTCTACCGATGGCGATTTTGTAAAATACTTAGTATCGCTATTTCCTTGATTATTATCTTGAATTGTGTAGCGATAGCCTAATTCAATATTAGGTGCTGTTTTAAAATTGGTTCGTAACTCCGTTCTATACGTTTGAGAAAAACTTTCACTTACAGATTGAACATTTTGAACAAATTGGTTAAACTTAGAGTAGTTTAAATCACCTCTTACAGAAGCTCTCAATTTACCAAAGGTACGCTGAAACCTTGCATTAGCACTTGCACTTTCATCGGCAAAACCAGAATTAAAAGGCGAACTAACCCGTACAACACTTCCTGGTTCAAAAATAGATATGTTTCTAATATTATCAATACTTTTATTATAATTAAGACTTGCAAAAATATTTGTGTAATTAAACATATTAAAACTAAAATAAGACAAGTTTACATTATGAGACAAAGCACTTTCTAAATCTGGACTCCCTGAAAACAAAGAACTATAGCTGTTTAATACTAGCCCACTTGCAAATTTTGAGACATCGGTAAATTGTGTTTGCATACTGTAATTTAAAGTAACTTGCTCGCTTTTTTTTAATTGCATACGTATATTAAAATCGGGAAGTAATCTAAAAAAATTATCGGTGGTTTTAGTATTTTGTTGTGTGTTTTCAGTACTATAAGCATGAGCAGAAACACCTGGAGTAAATGTAAAAATGCCAGATTTTAATCTATAATGTGCTCCCAAGTAAATATCGCTAAAATTGTATTTAATATCGTTAGTATCTAATCCATTATTAATTGTTGGTGTTGGATTAAATATTGAATCATCATCTAAAAACTGAAAAACATCAGAGTCAAATTGTTGATTGCTTAGTATGGCTCCAACTGTAAAATTAATATCACTTTTATTATTTAATATATACCAATAATCTAGCTTAGCATCCACTTGATTAGATTTCACTCGCTTCTCTTGACCCATGTTATAGCCTATTTGAGCGCCATCTAATCCTAAATTATTTGCGGTTCCTTCATAGTTATCTTTATCTTCTAAAAGAGCATTATAAAACGGATCTTCATCTTGTAATAAATGCTGAACTTCTAAAGCAAAAATATTCGTTTCATTAAGCGTATAATAATAGTTTAAATTTTGATTAATACTATATGGACTTGAATTTTCCAACTCAACGATACTACCATTAACTGTAGAGAAAAAATCTTGATTTTGAGATTCTTTTGATATACGTCCTAAAATATCATAATCTAATTGATTACTCGCATTTGGTTTATATTTAGCAGATAATTTCAACATACCTAAATCGCTACGCTGTATCGTGTTACTTTTGGTACTTTCATCTGGAATCCCTAAATCTTCGTCGGTATACTGTACATCTCTATTCTCCTGCATTTCGGTTTTACTATTAGAAAAAATAGCAAATCCACTTAAATCTAAAGCTTTATTAGGCGACCAGCTAAAATTAGCAGCTCCAAACTTGGTGTTAATGTCTTTAGCCCTATTATTTTGCGCTGTAAGAAATCCTAAATTATTACTTCCTAAATTAATATTAGTACCACTACTTCTACTTGGGTTTTTAAACCCTCCTGTAAAATTGAAATAATCACGACGTGAAAAAGCAATTTCACCTAAATTATTTAAATCTGCAATAATGTTTATGCTGTATTCAGGACTGTAATAAAACAATTTAGGTTGTAATAAATACAACTCATTTTTATCTGACGAACCACCACCTGCTGTTATATTACCAAACCAAAAATTCTTTTTACCTTCTTTTAATTTAATATTGATGGCAATATTATCTTGATTATTAGTGACACCACTTAACTGCCCAACCTCAGCATAGTTTTTAAGCACTTGTACCTTATCAACAGCATTAGCAGGAATATTTTCGACGGCTAATTTAGAATCACCATCAAAAAAATCTTTTCCATCAACCATCACTTTACCAACTGTTTTACCCTCAACCTCTATTTGTCCATCATCATTAATTTCAACACCTGGTAAATTTTTAAGAACATCAGCTAATTTTCGTTCTGTTCCTTTATTAAAAGAATCGGCATTATAAACAATAGTATCACCTTTAATGGTTACTGGCATTTCGTAAACCAATTCAATTTCATCTAAAGTGTTATCGTTTTGTAGCGAAAAATCCTGAGTAACATTTGCATCTAATGTTTTTATGTCTATTTGCCCAGTTTTCATACCTATATAACTCGCCTGCAATTTGTAATTAGTATTTTTTTCTAAGGATAACTTATAGCGTCCATCTGAATTAGTAATACCATAAGAATCTAATTTTTGAGTTTCTTGGTTTATGGCAATCACATTTGCCAACTCAAGGGGCTCACCGATACTATCTTTTACAACACCTTCTATTTTTACTTGAGAAAAGGCAGAACCCGCTACTAAAAGCAGCATTAATAAGGCTGTTTTTTTCATTATTCTTTGATTGATTGAATTAAATACTATCTAGGTCTTCCGCCACCTCGTCCACCACGACTTCTAAACATCTCTTGCATTTCCTCTGTTTTTTTCTTAACAATGGCATCATACTCTTTTTGAGTAACTTCTTTCCCTTTAGAAGGCATTTTAATAGTTTCTTTTTCTGAAGGATTTAATATTATTTTAGAACATAAAATAGTCGTTCTATCGGCACTAATTTCTAAAATTAATCCAGGTAAGCCCCAATACACATCGGGACCTTGATTAATTGGTATTTGTGGTGTATACCAAGCTGTAACCTCTATTTCTCTAGGTGCATCAACATCTTTAGTTTCTTCCTTTTTAGTATTTGTAGAATCTTTTGGTTTTTCATTATCATTTCTCCTTCTAAAGCTAGTCATATCAAACCCTTCTACGATTTTAACTGCTGTTGCTTTAAAACATGTATATTTTCCAATGGTTTTTGTTTCGGCACCTAATTTCCACTCTAACTTTTGTAAGTTGTCATTTATTAAAAACTGCTTACCAAAAAACTCTTGTTCTATTAAAACCTTTTGGTCTTTTACATTTTTATATTGTGTGCCGCCAGTAGCATTCATCATTCCAAATCGCATACCTCCACCCTGACCAGGCGTTTCTAATTTTTCATCTTCTTTATACAAAGATTCTGATTGATTAAAAGTTAAAATGAATGTTTTTTCTAAAGCACTTTTCATGCGATCTGCAATTTGCTTTTTACGCTCTTCACTTAATTGTCCATCACCAAAATTGCTCATATCTACAGTGGTTTTTGATTCGTAGAACGCTTTTCCTTGAAAATCATTTTGAGCAAAAGAAACTAAGGAAACAAAAAGTAACAAACATGCTATTACTTTTTTTAAAGAATTGAAGTTCATAGATAATAATGTTTTGTTAGGTATTAAAACTAATATTTTAATTAGACTTAAACGCCGGTATTTCGTTTAATTAAGAAACGTTAAAGTATTCTTAAAAACCATAAATCTAGCTAAAAAACTAATTTATCAAAAATGGTTTGTTTTTTGTATTTTTCAAGTCGCATGAAATACATAGTTTACCTTTTTATATTTTTGTCTGCTTCAATTTTTTCTCAAGAAATTATTGAACCATTATTTATAAAAAAAACATCACTTAATATAGAAACGCTTATCTCTGTTGATAATTTCAATACCCAATACGACATAACCAATAATATTTTCAACAAAAGAAACGACACTAAAACAATAACCTACAACAATTTACAATTAGGGAATTTAGAAAGCGCTAATACTTTCAACCCTTTAAAAATCAATCTTTTTTACAAAGACTTTAATACCGTTATTATTTTAGACAATAGATTAGCTGAAATATTTAAAATAGATTTTAACACCATTTCTGAATATAAAAACGTTTCGCACATTACCACTGGACATGATAATACCATCTGGATATTTAATCAAGATACCCAACAACTGGAACTTTACGATTACAAACTAAACACATCAAGAACACAAACATTGCCTGTGCAAAACGACGTTTTAGATTTAAAAAGTAATTACAATACCTGCTGGCTGCTTACTAAAAAGCATCTATATGTATATAATTATTTTGGCAGCTTATTAAAAAAAATAAAAAACGATGGTTTTACCTCTTTAGCTCAAAGTAATAACAATATTATTTTAAAAAAAGATAACTCGTTATTCTATTTAAAAAAAAATACAGAAAACCCCATTCCAATATCAACTCCAAATTTATTAATTAAACAGTTTTTTGTAACCAACGAAACCTTGTATATTTACAACAACGAAACCGTTTACGAATACCAAATAAAAATCAACTAAGATTATGCATATTGCTATTGCCGGAAATATTGGCGCTGGAAAAACAACCCTCACTAAATTACTAGCAAAACATTATAAATGGGAAGCGCAACTTGAAGATGTTGTCGACAACCCGTATCTAGACGATTTTTATAATCAAATGGAACGTTGGAGTTTTAATTTGCAAGTATATTTTTTAAACAGCAGGTTTCGCCAAGTTTTACAAATTCGTCAAAGTGGTAAAGACATCATTCAAGATAGAACCATCTATGAAGATGCACACATTTTTGCACCCAATTTACACGCCATGGGTTTAATGACCAATCGTGATTACGAAAACTACAAATCACTTTTCGATTTAATGGAATCTTTAGTAAAAGGACCCGATGTTTTAATTTATTTACGTAGCACAATACCTAATTTAGTAAAGCAAATACATAAACGTGGACGCGATTACGAAAACTCAATAAGCATTGATTATTTAAGCAGACTAAACGAACGTTATGAAGCCTGGGTACATGGCTATACTAAAGGCAAACTATTAATAATAGATGTTGACGATTTAGATTTTGTAGACAACCCAGAAGACTTAGGAATCGTCATAAATACTATTGATGCTGAAATTAATGGCTTATTTTAATTAACAAATACTGTTTATTATGGCGTTCCCAAGCTAAAAAGCTTGGTCAGGCTATTCGCTATATCTTTTGTTTTGTCATTTCTGCGAAGACAGGAATCTATAAAAAGTCATAAACTTTTTTTCAAGTTCGTTTTATTCTAAAAGAAAACAAAAGGATGCCGCTTCTATCCTTAACGCAAAACTATATAACAAAAAACCACGCTAATAGCGTGGTTTTTTGTTATATAGTTTTAAGAGACCTACTTAATTAATAACCTCTTGTTCAATATCTTTTTTCACTTCTAAACTAACTATTTTATCAGTTTTATTTAAAGCATCAATACTAGACTTCACTTCAGCTTCAACACCTTCAAACGTTTCATAACTAGTCGATTTTACACCATTTTCAGTAGTAATAGTAGTTACTATAGCTTTTACAGTACCATCCTCATTATGAGTCATCTCCACTTTAACTTCTTTAGAAATTGCTACTAACTGCGTATCATTTCCTTCAGAAACATAAGCCGTAACCACTTCAGAATTCATAGCAATACTAGGCGCAATAACCAATGCTACAACCGACATTAATTTTAATAAAATATTTAATGAAGGTCCCGAAGTATCTTTAAAAGGATCTCCAACCGTATCTCCAACAACAGCTGCCTTATGAGCATCTGTTCCTTTTTTACCTTGTTCTTCAATAGTTTTCTTAGCATTATCCCAAGCACCACCAGCATTAGATTGGAAGATGGCCATAAGCACACCACAAGTAGTTACACCTGCCAATAAACCTCCTAGCATTTCTGCTCCACCAATAAAACCAACAGCAACAGGCACAGCAATAGCTAACAACCCTGGTAACACCATTTCTCTAATAGATGCTTTTGTTGAAATATCAATACATTTTCCATAATCAGCAACACCATCCGCAGCATCAAATATTTTTCTATCAGCTTCAGAAGCTTTAGTCATATCAGAATCATACTTACGCATAACCCCTAAGGCCGCTTTTAATTCTGGAATATCTCTAAATTGACGTCTAACTTCTTCAATCATTGCCATAGCAGCACGACCAACCGCATTCATTGATAATGCTGAAAACACAAATGGTAACATCCCACCAACTAATAATCCTGCCATAATTTTAGGCTGAGACACATCAATTGCCACTACACCAGCAGTTTTCATAAAAGCAGCAAATAATGCTAAAGCTGTTAATGCTGCAGAAGCAATAGCAAATCCTTTACCAACAGCTGCAGTTGTATTACCAACAGCATCTAATTTATCTGTACGTTCACGAACCTCGCTTGGTAATTCAGCCATTTCAGCAATACCACCTGCATTGTCACAAATTGGTCCGTAAGCATCAACCGCTAATTGAATACCTGTATTTGCTAACATACCAACCGCTGCGATAGCAATACCATATAAACCTGCAAAATGATGTGACACCATAATAGCAGCAGCAATTAAAAGAATAGGAATCATTGTAGACATCATACCAACACCTAAACCAGCAATAATATTTGTAGCCGCTCCTGTTTCAGATTGTGCAACAATTGACATTACGGGTTTTTTACCTGTAGCTGTATAATACTCTGTAATTTTACCAACACCTAAACCAGCAACTAAGCCAGCAATTGTTGCCCAAAATACACCCATGGCTCCAAAAGGCAAACCTTCAATAGACTCAGGAATTAAAGCATTAATAATAAAATAAGAAGCCACAACCATTAATCCAGCAGAACCAAATTCTCCAATATTTAATGCTGTTTGTGGATTTCCACCATCTTTTACTTTTACAAAAAAGGTTCCTAATATAGACATTATAATACCTACAGCACCAAGTACTAAAGGTAAGTATACAGCCCCTAAGCCATCAAAGTCTGGTGTTAAAATAAAAGCACCTAACACCATAGTTCCTATAATAGACCCTACATAAGATTCAAATAAATCGGCTCCCATACCAGCAACGTCTCCAACATTATCACCAACGTTATCTGCAATAGTTGCAGGGTTTAACGGATGATCTTCAGGAATACCAGCTTCTACTTTACCAACTAAATCGGCACCAACATCAGCAGCTTTTGTATAAATACCTCCACCAACACGTGCAAATAATGCAATTGATGAAGCTCCTAATGAAAATCCTGAAAGCACATTTAATACCATTGCTAAATTTTCAGATCCAGGCCACATGTTTTGATATATCATAAATAAGCCACTTAAGCCTAAAATACCTAAACCTACAACACCTAAACCCATTACAGCTCCACCAGCAAACGCGACTTCTAAAGCGCGACCTAATGATGTTCTTGCTGCTTGTGTTGTTCTAACATTTGCTTTGGTAGCAACTTTCATTCCGATGAATCCTGCAAGTGCAGAACAAATAGCTCCCACTATGAATGATATAGCTACCATTCCGCTAGAACCTACTTCTGATGTACCTTTAAAATACAACAAGATAGCTACTGCTATCACGAAAATTGCTAAAACTTTGTATTCTGCTTTTAAAAATGCCATGGCACCATCTGCTATATTCTTAGCAATACGTGACATTTTTTCATCACCGACTTCTTGTTTAGAAACCCATCCGCTTTTTAGAAAAACAAAAATTAAAGCGACAACACCAAAAAGCGGTAAAAATTTTACTATTAAATCCATATTTAGTTAGTTAGTTTAAAAGTTAATTATTTTTTAACGAAGCTAAAAATAGGAAATATAAGTGATAAAAAAAACCACCTTTAACTAAAGATGGTTCATTTATATTTCGATATATTAAGAATCTAGTAATTAGATAGTAAAAGTGCGTTTTTTCTTGTGTTCACTTTCATCATACCTTTGTACACATTCATGGTATATTTTAATAGCTTCTGCTGCATTTCCCCATCCTCCTGTATCAACTTTTTTCTCTTCTAAGTCTTTATATACCTGAAAAAAGTGTTCAATTTCTTTTAATCTATGCGGATTTAAATCGCTAATATCATGATTATTACTCCAAATAGGATCTGATACAGGCACACAAATAATCTTTTCATCGGGTCCTTTCTCATCAGTCATATGAAATACACCTATAGGTCTTACCTCCATTACAACCATTGGATATGTTGGCTGATGCCCCATTACCAATACATCTAAAGGATCTTTATCTAATGCTAAAGTTTCTGGTATAAATCCGTAATCACCAGGGTACATCATTGATGAAAACAACATACGATCGAAACGAATTTTATGTAATGTAAAATCGTATTCGTATTTATTTCTACTTCCTTTTGGTATTTCTATTAATACATCAAAAGTTAATGTTTCTTTTTCACTCATTTTTTATTACTATTTAGGGTTACAAATGTACAGAACCCTCCAACTTAAAACAACAATAACAAGGTAGATTTTCAAGTATTAATAAAAGCTTAAAACCAACTAATCAATTTTTATTTTTTTAAAGCATAAAACGTAAAATATTTACTACATTGCAAATCAATTATTTGAATCTGACTAACTCAAAAAATCATGAAATTCCTCATCACGAGCATCTTATGCTTATGCTTATTTTTTAGCATTCAATCTCAAAACCAACCTTGGCAAGGTAAATTTGAACCCATTGACAACTTAATAGCGCCTCCCAACACTTATAGAACAGCAAGTGGAGCCCCCGGAAAAGCCTATTGGCAACAACGGGCAGATTACAAAATTAAAGCAGAATTAAACGAAATAAACAACACGCTTACTGGTGAAGAGACCATAACCTATTTTAATAATTCGCCTGATAACCTAAGCTATTTATGGATTCAATTAGAACAAAATGTTAATAAAAAAGGAAATGAAGACTTTGGTGCTGTATTCAACAGCATAAAAGATAGCATGAATACACGCCAAATGCAATTTCTGACTAGAGCTATCAATTTTCCTGCTGGATATACTATTAAATACGTAAAAGATGGAAATCGGAATAATTTAAAAACCATGGTTAATAATACCATGATGAAAGTGAAGTTAAATACGGTTCTTAAATCTGGTGAATCTACTAGTTTTTCTATTGCTTGGTCTTATCCAATTACAGATCGAAGTTTATTTTTATTATCAAGAGAAGGTTATGAATATTTTCCTGAAGATGACAACACCGTATACCTAATAGCACATTGGTTTCCTAGAATGGCCGTTTATAATGACACTGAAGGATGGCAAAATCAGCAATTTCAAAAACTTGGCGAATTTGCATTAGAGTTTGGAGATTATGACGTTGAAATTACAGTTCCTGAAGATCATATTATTGCATCAACAGGTTTATTACAAAATACCGAATCTGTTTTAACAAAAAAACAACGCCAAAGATTAGAAAAAGCTCATAAATCTTTTGATAAGCCCGTAATGATTATTACAGAAGAAGAAGCTGATACCAATAAAAAAACAAAAGCTACCAAACAAAAAACATGGAAGTTTCAGGCTAAAAATGTTCGTGATTTTGCATTTGCATCCTCACGCAAATTTATGTGGGATGCTCAAGCTGTAAAACTACCTACTAACACGGTTATAGCGATGTCTTTTTACCCAAAAGAAGGTTTACCTGTATGGCAAGAAGCATCTACAAAAGCCATTAAAAATGCTTTAGAAGTTTATTCGGAAGCTACTTTTGATTACCCGTATCCAGTTTGTATTTCAGTAAACACTTCCAATATTGGTATGGAGTTCCCAATGATAAGTTTTAATGGAGGACGCCCTATAAATGGTAAAATAAGTGACCGAGCAAAACAAGGCATGATAGGCACTATTATTCACGAAGTAGGACACAACTGGTTTCCAATGATCGTGAGTTCAGACGAACGTAAATGGATGTGGATGGATGAAGGCTTAAACACCTTTTTACACCAAAGAACAGTTGCAGAACGCTATCCTGGTTTTGGTAGCACTACACCAAAAAGCATTGTACCATTTATGAGCGGCGATAAAAATATTTTACGTCCCATAATGACCACCTCCGACAATGAATTATTCAAGCAATTTGGAGCTAACTTTTATATCAAGCCAACAGTAGGCTTACAAATGTTACGAAACTCAATTATTGGTAAGGAATTATTTGATGAAGCTTTTAAAGAATATGCCAATCGCTGGAAATACAAACACCCTAATCCAGCAGATTTATTTAGAACTTTAGAAGATGCGACAGCAACCGATTTAGATTGGTTTTTTAAAGGTTGGTTTTTTACTACCGATCATGTAGATATGGAATTAAGCAACGTAAAGTGGTTTAAGGTTTACGAAGAAAATTCGAATATTGAAGACCAAAACACAAAGTCTAAAGTAAAAATAGCGGCTAATGATGCAGGCGCAGAGTCACAAACTAAAGATTTCTCAAACGGCCCCGAAGTTATTAATATGACTACGACACCCGATGCTGCTTACGGACAATTTTTATCGCGATTAGATGAAACCGAAATTAGAAAACAAATGTCAGGTAAAAACATATATGAAATTACTATAAAAAATATTGGCGGCTTAGTAATGCCTGTAACTATTGAGTGGGAGTTTACAGATGGCTCTAAGGAAACCGACAGACTACCCGCAGAAATATGGCGTAAAAACGAATATGAAATTAAAAAAACGTTTCTTAAAGCTAAAGAAGTCTCTAAAGTAAATTTAGACCCTAATTTTGAATTTGCAGATACCGATATGAAAAACAATAGTTTTCCTAAAGCAAAAACCAAATCGGAGTTTGATAGTTTTAAAGACAAAAAGAAAGGGAATTAAACAAAAACCACACTTGACTTTGTAAAAATTTTCGTCTACCTTCGTTTAACGTTAGGTATAAAACATTAAAACGATTTCATATCTCGTCGTTGTGGTGCATTTAAAAAAACGACCTAAAACCGAAATTGAGCAATCAAACCTTAAAACAAAAGAAAGGAAATGGAAAATATTGATGATTTAAATTCACCTAAAATTGACTATGTTGGTGGAATACAAATTGAAGCGAAAAATCCCAAATCTTTAGCGGAATGGTATTCTAATAAATTTGGATTAAATATCCAAATGGAATATGAAGGCGGATATTACGGTGGTTTTAAGGGTAAAAAAGTAAATCTCCATATTGGAATTGTTCCAGGGGAGAATACTGAAGGGAAAAGCAATATCTCATTAACCTTTCACGTAGATGATTTTAAAGCATATTTAGATATTCTAAAATCAAAAGGAATTATACCTATACAGACTATGAAAGATAACGAAGGACAATTTGCCTTTTTCTTTGACATAGAGAATAATAAAATTGGAATTTGGGGAAATTGAATTAACAAAAAAATATGTGTAGAATAATAAAAACGCACCACAACACGGTATAATTTATTGCTAGTTCTAGCCTACTTGCGAAAGTCCTCGCGGACTTTCTTGTCAGTAATTATTTACTAAATCAGTTGTTTAAAACACGCAACAAACCATATACGTATTCCAAGGTCAAATCCTAATAATTTATTGATAATTTTTAAGCTGCAAATTTCTGAAGTTCTACATATGGTGTCCCTCTTTTCACCACTGCAAAAACTCTTGATAAAATCTTATTTCGTACGTTATTTAAAGCCACCATTTTTGGTTTTCCTTCTGCAACTTTTTTAATATAATACTGCTTTAGCTCTTTGTCACACTGTATAGCACTAACACTGGCCAGTGTTAAGAGCGTTTTCATTTTTCTATCTCCTATGTGATGAATTCTATTTTTTCGACGTATACTCGTCCCAGAACTATGTTCAAAAGGTGCAACGCCACAATAGCTTGAAAACTGTCGCCAACTATCAAAACGTTTAAAATTGCTCGTGTGATATAAGATTTGACAAGACAGTATGAGTCCAACTCCTTTTAAGGTGTTTAAAAGATTATAATTCCTTTGTAATGATTCATCACTCTTAATTAGTTTTTTAATACGCTGCTCTAGTGCTGCAATTTGTTTTGTTAGATAATGAATTGTCTTTGTGATGATCTTGCAGCAATCATCAGTCGATGGACTGTTAAGTAAATTCTGCATTTCTTTAAGACTGCTCATTTTACCCGTGCGGTCTCTTACTAACTGATCCCTAAAGGACAACAGCCTACCTAGTTCTTGGATGTCTTGTTCTTTTGGACTACTTAAATCAAGTTCTTCTTTGTAAAGCCAACCGTATCTAGCAATCATAGCTGCATCAAGTTTATCTGTTTTTCCTCTTACTATTCCTGCTGATCTTTTAATAGCTAAAGGACTTTCTTCTACATAATCTATGTCATTTTCTGAAAGATAAACACTAAGGTTTGTAGAGTAATGTCCTGTATTCTCAAAACAGAGAAAATAGAGATGTTCTTTTAAGTACTTTTCTACCCAAGTGAAGAGTGCTTTATACCCTTTAGGAGTATTTGAAAACACCCGGTGTACGGCTCTGTTGTGAATATGAGCATCGATTGTTAATTTAGATACATCGATACCAATAACATCTACATAATTTTTCATATTTTTAAATATTATTCCTTCTCAAAAAGGAATGATTAATAAATGTTGCAATGACTATCACCTTTAATAGGAAGTTATTCCTGGTATTCCAAATGGTCCTAAAGCAACCTAAGAGAGACAAGAGGACTGATACGTATAAAGGATCTATAAGTCTAATAAACGTTTTAGTTCTCCTCTTGTTTCTTAGTAAAAATAATAACTACTTTATTAATGGGCATAAAGTAAAGATAAACGTTAAACGAACCTCTCCTAAAAATAAAATCCAAAAGTACCCGTAATACCAAATTTACGAGCATCAGGGTTTTTAATGTCATCTAAATAGTTTCCTCTAAAATTAAAATCTATTCTAAATACTTTAAAAATGTTTCCAACACCTAAACTGTATTCGTAATACATTTTATCGCTTGGTGCTATTAAAGGGATAGTATTGGGATTACTAGTAGTATTAAGAGCTATATTTTCATCCGAAATCTCTCCCCAAACACCACGTAAACTAATAATTTCACGTAAATTAAGTTTTCTTAAAAATGGAATTCTAGAAAATAAACGTCCGTTAAAATTATGCTCTAAGTTTACAGACGTATAAGTATCTGATACAAACTCATAATAATCTAACTGTGAAAATGTATTATAAATTGAGAAGTAAGATTGATTTCCGGGAATAACACTTAGCAAACCTAAAGGTACTTCTCCAAAAGTTTTTCCAGCTTCAACAGTGGTTGTTAATCTACCAAAACCACCAACTTGTATAGGTTGCGTGTACGAGAATTGTAATTTTGTATAATCGAAATCGCTATTAAACATACTTTTATCACCACGACTTAATTGTGCAAAAATACGTGCATAATCATCATTGGCATTTAGACGTTCAACTCCAAAGCCTGTCATTTTTCGTTTTGGAAAATATGATAATGAGAATGCGGTTTCAAATTGTTTTATTTCAGACTCGACGCCTGTAGATGTATTATAATCTAAACTAAATGTTGGTGATGCCGACTCTAAAGTTCGGTAACTTCCGCTTAATCTAAAAATAAGATTACGCCAAGGTTCTAGCTCCACAGACAAGCTGGTTAAATTAATAGATGTTAGCTTATCATTGGCACCCGTACCAACAACCGATGAAGATGCTAAACTGCGCCCTAAAACATCGGTACTTGTTGTTAAACTTGCCCCTATTTGCTCTACATCGCGCCTATTCCCTCCAGAAATTATAAATCGGCTCTTTTTATCTAACAACCATTTTCCTGAAATACCATATTTAAACTTATCATCTTCAAATCCATATGCTAAAAACCCTTGCAACCTCCAAAGATCGTTTCTACCAAAATAAGTACGTCCACCAGCTCGCAAACGCAAACCTTCTACTTCATTAAATCCAAAGGTTGAAAAAAGAGGACCATAATCTAATGGCAACGAATTAAATTCTATGTAACCTGAAGACAAAATACTTCCTAAGTTATAAAGACGTTTAAATTTTTTAACCGTCTTTAAGGTGTCTAACATTTTATAAACTCCTTGTTCGTCTTTATTTAAATCTTCTAACCTATTATCTGCCCAAAAAACGTCGTCTCTATCATAAACATCTTGATCATAATTATAAACTTCTTCGTCATAGAATTTTTTGTCTTTTTCTATATCAAATTGATAATTATTAAAAAGCGTGGTTCGTTTACCATAAATACCACGAGATTTTTCCTTTTTACTAAATGCAAAATCAGACATCATATAATCACGCTTTACAAGAAATAATGAATCATCTAAAACTTCAAATTCTTGTTCTATGTAAATGTCTTTTACCCAGTTTATGTTAGCACTTTTTGATGCTTGAAGATTAATTTCTTTAATAGCATAGGTTGAATCTGCTACCCAAAAATCACCTTTAAAGGTCAATTCGTTTTTTCGTCTTGGATAATAAACAATATTATAGCACCATTTATTATCAATAAATGCACTATCAGTCAACACATAATTATAAGTACTTATGCCTGTTTTAGATAATGGGCTGACAAAGCTTTTATCGAAAAATTTTAAATAATTATCATATATATTATAATCAGAATATAAATCGTCAACAAAATCAATAATGATTTGATTATCACTAAACCCAGAGTTTTTATTCCCTTTTAATACTTCCTTTTCTTTTTTAATAGTATTATCGCCATATACTTTGGAAGCCGCTTCGTTAATAAACATAGGCAAATATGTTTTGCCTGTAACGTTAGATGTGTCAACCTGTTCGAAAACAAACTCCATACCTCTAAATAGCTTACTTTTTATTAACGCACTATCTATGGTATTGATATCAAACTCTACTTTTTCATATTTATCATATTCGTATTGTTTGTATAAACTCAATCCGTTTCTACGTTTGTGTTCCCATATTTTTCGAAGCAAATCAATGGCAGGATTATTCTTTTTAGATTGTTTTCCAGAAACTATAACAACAGCATCTAATTGTCCTGCTTCTTCTTTAAGTGTAAACTTTAATTCGTAATTCACTTTTTTAGTTAATGGAATATTTAAAGTTTCGTAGCCAATAAATGACACGCTTAAAGTATTCCAAGTTTCATCAGATTCTAGATAAAACTTTCCATTTTCATCGGTTATAGTTCCTAAAGTTGACCCTTTAAATATGATGTTTGCAAAAGAAACAGGTTCGTTATATTCATCAAAAACATAACCACTAACTTTTGTTTGGGCAACTAAAGCTAATGAGCTAAGTATAAAAAACGCAAAAAGTAATTTTATCTTCATCTAAAGATTTTATATTAAAAGACAAATGTAATTGCCTTTGGTTGCATAACGTTTAAAAAAGATTAATCTCTTTTTATAATACAAAAAAACTTCATCAACAATTGTGCTAATGAAGTTTATATAACGTAAAATATATTAATTTATTTGTTCAATACTTTTTTAACAGCTTTTATTACTTCATCCTTATTAGGCAACCATTCTGCTAACAATACTGGCGAATATGGTGCTGGTGTATCTGCTGTATTAATTTTTATAATTGGGGCATCTAAGTAATCAAATGCTTCACTTTGCACTAAATAAGTAATTTCAGTAGCAACATTTCCAAATGGCCATGCTTCTTCTAAAATAACTAAACGATTTGTTTTCTTAACCGAATCTAAAATAGCTTTTCTATCCATAGGCTTTACGGTACGTAAATCTATTATTTCACAAGAAATGCCTTCTTTTTCTAATTCATCTGCAGCTTTATAAGCCTCTTTTATAATTTTACCAAAAGAAACAATAGTAACATCTGTTCCTTCTCTTTTAATCTCAGCAACTCCTAGAGGTATAATATATTCGCCTTCTGGCACTTCACCTTTATCACCATACATTTGCTCACTTTCCATAAAAATAACAGGATCGTCATCACGAATAGCTGCTTTTAATAAACCTTTCGCATCGTAAGGATTAGATGGCACTACTACTTTTAAACCAGGTGTGTTAGCAAACCAACTTTCAAAAGCTTGTGAGTGTGTAGCTCCTAATTGACCCGCAGAACCTGTTGGCCCACGAAATACAATTGGACATTTAAATTGTCCACCAGACATTTGTCTAATTTTTGCTGCATTATTTATAATTTGATCAATTCCAACCAAAGAGAAGTTAAAAGTCATGTACTCTACAATAGGTCTATTACCTGTCATTGTAGAACCTACAGCTATACCTGCAAAACCAAGTTCTGCAATTGGTGTATCGATTACACGCTTTGCTCCAAACTCGGCTAACATTCCTTTTGATGCTTTGTAAGCACCATTATACTCAGCAACTTCTTCACCCATTAAATAAACGCTTTCATCTCTGCGCATTTCTTCACTCATGGCTTCACAAATAGCCTCTCTAAATTGAATTGTCTTCATCAAGATTGTTTTTAATTCGAATTGCAAAAATAGGAATTATTGATAATATTATACCATAAAATCAAACAGTAAAATTACTTATGAAAAAAGTTTTTATTAATTCCACATAAATGAGACACAAATAATGAAGATATACTACTTTAAAATGTCAAAAAAAGATTCTTTCAGAAATAAATTACATTAGATATGTCTCTTTTTATATAATAAATACATGTAAAACAAAAATTTACTATGCGCGCATAGTAAATAATCAGAATAAAATAATTAACTTCGCTTATTGAAAAAAATAAGTCATTTAATATATAAATATTATGAAAATATTAGTGTGTATTAGTCATGTTCCAGACACCACTTCAAAGATTAATTTTACAGATGGAGACACTAAATTTGACACTACTGGTGTGCAGTTTGTTATCAATCCAAATGATGAGTTTGGCTTAACTCGTGCCATGTGGTTTAAAGAAAAACAAGGGGCTCATGTTACGGTTGTAAATGTTGGAGGCCCAGAAACAGAACCTACGCTACGTAAAGCTTTAGCCATTGGTGCCGATGCTGCTATTCGTGTAAACACAACAGCAAGCGATGGTTTTTCAGTTGCAAAACAGCTAGCCAATGTTATAAAAGAAGGCGGTTACGATTTGGTTATTGCAGGTCGTGAGTCTATAGATTATAATGGCGGTATGGTTCCAGGAATGATTGCAGGATTAATACAAGCTAATTTTGTAAATAACTGTATAAGTCTTGAAGTAGATGGTACTTCGGTAAAAGCTATAAGAGAAATTGATGGTGGTAAAGAAACGGTATCAACAAGCCTACCATTAGTAATTGGTGGTCAAAAAGGACTCGTAGAAGAAAGTGATTTACGCATACCAAATATGCGAGGTATTATGATGGCACGCCAAAAACCATTAACAGTTGCAGAACCTATTGAAACCAATACAGAAACAAGTTCTGTTTCTTTTGAAAAACCCGCACCAAAAGGCGCTATAAAATTAGTGTCGCCAGATAATTTAGATGAGTTAATAAGCTTACTTCATAATGAAGCTAAAGTGATTTAAACCCTCCCCTAACCCCTCCAAAAGAGGGATACAAGAGAGGTATTCGGATAAAAAGCCGAATTAAAAATTTTAGTTAAAAAATATAAACAAGCTCAAAAGCCCTTTCCTTCGGAGAGGGTTGGGGAGAGGAAAAAATATAATTTATGTCAGTATTAGTATATACCGAATCGGAACAAGGAACATTAAAAAAAACGGCTTTAGAAGTAGCATCTTATGCTAAAGCGGTTGCGAATCAATTGGGCACTACTGTTACGGCTGTTGCTATTAATGCAGATGACACTTCAGCATTAGGAAACTATGGTGTTGATAAAGTTTTAAATATAAAAAATGCGTCATTAGAAAAATTTAATGCCAATGGTTACGCCGAAGCGATTAAACAAGCTGCCGAAAAAGAAGGTACTAAAGTAGTCGTTGTAAGCTCTAGTGCTAATAGTAAATATTTAGCACCTCTTTTAGCTGTAGGATTACATGCTGGTTATGCCTCAAATGTTATTGAAGCACCAACTAGCACGTCTCCTTTTACTGTAAAACGTACTGCTTTCACCAATAAAGCTTTTGAAACTTTACAAATTAATACCGATATTAAAATAGTAGGCGTTTCAAATAATTCATTTGGTTTAATTGAAAATACGGGTAGCGCTTCTGCGGAAGATTTTTTACCTTCAATTTCTAATTTAGGAGTTACTGTTGAATCTGTAGACAAAGCAGCAAACAAAGTAACTATTGCTGATGCCGATATTGTAGTTTCTGGAGGTCGCGGCTTAAAAGGTCCTGAAAACTGGGGTATGATTGAAGAATTAGCCGATGTTTTAGGTGCAGCAACAGCTTGCTCTAAACCAGTATCAGATTTAGGTTGGAGACCACACAGCGAACACGTTGGACAAACAGGAAAACCTGTAGCATCCAATTTATATATAGCTATTGGAATTTCTGGAGCTATTCAACACTTAGCTGGTATAAACGCATCAAAAGTAAAAGTCGTTATAAATACCGATGCCGAAGCACCTTTCTTTAAAGCTGCAGACTACGGTGTTGTTGGCGATGCTTTTGAAGTTGTACCACAACTCATCGAAAAATTAAAAGTTTTTAAAGCCCAACAATAAATTATTTTTCATAAATTAGTTGGTTTAGTATTGAACTGTTTAAATTAGCATTTTTATTCATAAATCTGCCTTAGGCAGTTTGGTAAAGTCCTAATTTAAACAGTTCTTTGCGTTTTCATAAATTATGAGCTTAGTAAAATTAAACATAAAAGGCATATCGTATAGTCAAACCCAAAATGGCGCTTACGCCTTGATTTTAAACGAAGAAGATGGCGATCGTAAACTACCTATAGTTATTGGAGCTTTTGAAGCACAATCTATAGCCATAGCTTTAGAAAAAGAAATTAGCCCCCCAAGACCATTAACTCACGACTTATTTAAAAATTTTGCAGACAGGTTTGATATTGTTGTAAAACAAGTTATTATTCACAAACTCGTTGACGGTGTTTTTTATTCAAGCTTAATTTGCGAACGCGATAAAATTGAAGAAATAATTGACGCTAGAACAAGTGATGCTATTGCATTAGCACTTCGTTTTCAAGCACCTATTTTTACCTATAAAAACATACTTGATAAAGCGGGTATATACTTAAAAGTGAATCCTAAAAAAGAAGATGAAGATGAAGAGAACCAAGATAGTATTTTAATGGATGAATTAGTTGCAAATGAATTAGAATCAAACGAAACACACGAAAATTTTAAAGGCAAAACTCTAGAAGAACTTCATAACTTATTAAACGAAGCTGTTGCTAATGAAGATTATGAAAAAGCAGCAAGTATTCGTGATGAAATCTCTAAACGAGAATAATTTTTATTTTAAATTATGAAAAAACTGTTTTTATTTTTTGCTGTTATTTTTTTAGTTTCAACTTCAACAATTATAGCACAAGATTTAAACAAAACAGTCTATATTGATTCCGTTGAAAATGTTTCAACATCTCAAACATTAGCAACAGATTCAATTCAAACTAACAATCCTGAAACAACGATTCAAAACAGCTCTGAATCGGTTGAAGTAAATGCCATCATTCCAAGTCAAGGTTTTAATATTAACAGCTTATGGCGTGGTATTTTAGGAATGATATCGCTCATTTTTGTTGCTTTTCTCTTTAGTAGTAATAGAAAAGCAATTAATTGGAAAATTGTTGGTATCGGACTAGCCTTTCAATTACTAATAGCTATAGGTGTTTTGAAAGTTGAATTTGTAAAAACCATTTTTGAATTTATAGGAGGCTTGTTTGTTAATGTTTTAGATTTCACAAGAGCTGGAAGTAAATTTCTATTTGAAGGTTTAGTGGTTGATATGGATACTTTTGGTTTCATATTCGCATTTCAAGTATTACCAACCATTATATTCTTTTCTGCATTAACCTCTGTTTTATTTTATTTAGGTATTATTCAAAAGGTAGTAAAAGTGATGGCTTGGTTACTAACTAAAGCTTTAAAAATTTCAGGTGCAGAAAGTTTAAGTGTTGCTGGAAACATCTTTTTAGGTCAAACCGAAGCACCTCTTTTAATTAAGGCTTATTTAGAAAAAATGAATAAGTCTGAAATGCTTTTAGTCATGATTGGCGGTATGGCAACAGTTGCTGGTGCCGTTTTAGCAGCATATATTGGTTTTCTAGGAGGAGACGACCCTGTTTTAAGATTATTTTACGCAAAACATCTTTTGGCAGCTTCTGTAATGGCAGCACCTGGAGCTATTGTTATTTCAAAAATATTATATCCTCAAACTGAAAAGGTAAATACGGATGTTAAAGTGTCTCAAGATAAAATTGGTTCTAACTTTTTAGACGCTATAGCTAATGGCACCACCGAAGGTTTAAAATTAGCAGTTAATGTAGGCGCAATGCTTTTAGTTTTTGTAGCATTTATTGCTATGTTCAATGGTATCTTAGGTTGGGTAGGAGACATATCTTCTATAAATAATTGGATTGCAAGCAATACATCTTACGAAAGCTTATCATTAGAACTTATATTAGGTTATGCCTTTGCGCCTCTTATGTGGCTTATTGGTGTTGCTAGCGAAGATATGGCACTTATGGGACAACTTTTAGGTATTAAATTAGCAGCCAGTGAATTTATTGGATACATACAATTAGCCGATTTAAAAAACGCAGGTAACTCTATTCATTTAACATACGAGAAATCTATAATTATGGCAACTTATATGCTATGTGGTTTTGCTAATTTTGCTTCTATTGGTATTCAAATAGGTGGTATTGGCTCGTTAGCTCCTGGGCAACGTAAAACCTTGTCTAAATTTGGAATGAAAGCTTTAATTGGAGGAACCATTGCCTCTTTAATTTCTGCTACTATTGCAGGAATGATAATTGGTTAGTGGTCAATTACCAAAGATAATTTTTACATTCTTAGCGAAAAACATAGTTAATAACTTTATTATATATTGAAGTATCAAACTCAAAAAACTTGATGCTTTTTTTTTATTTTTAACTTCAATAAAACATGAGTTTAATTTAATAAGATTCCTGCCTTCGCAGGAAATAGTATGAAACAATATCACGATTTAGTAAAACACGTTTTAGAGAACGGAAACGAAAAAGGAGACAGAACAGGAACGGGAACTAAAAGTGTTTTTGGTTATCAAATGCGATTTGATTTAAGCGAAGGCTTCCCCATGGTTACTACCAAAAAATTACATTTAAAATCTATTATATACGAACTTCTTTGGTTTTTAAAAGGCGACACTAATATTAAATACCTTACCGAAAACGGCGTACGTATTTGGAATGACTGGGCAGATAAGAATGGAGATCTTGGTCCTGTTTACGGTCACCAATGGCGCAACTGGAATAGTGATGAAGTAGATCAAATAAAAGAAGTTATTGATTCCTTAAAAAACAATCCTAATAGTCGTAGAATGCTAGTGTCTGCTTGGAATCCTTCAGTACTTCCAGATACTTCAAAATCTTTTGATGAAAATGTAGCAAATGGTAAAGCGGCACTTCCGCCTTGTCATGCCTTTTTTCAATTTTATGTTGCCGATGGTAAATTATCTTGTCAACTTTATCAACGAAGTGCCGACATCTTTTTAGGCGTTCCTTTCAATATTGGATCATACGCTTTATTCACAATGATGATGGCTCAAGTATGTGGCTATGAAGCTGGAGAATTCATTCACACCTTTGGTGATGCCCACATTTACAGCAATCATTTTGAGCAATTGGAATTACAATTATCTAGAGACATACGTCCATTACCAAAAATGAAAATAAACCCTAAAGTAAAAGATATTTTCGATTTTACTTTTGAAGATTTCACACTAGAAGACTATAATCCACATCCTCACATTAAAGGTATTGTGGCTGTTTAAAACGAAAAAAGCTTTCTATAATTTAGAAAGCTTTTTTCGTTTAATTTATTAGGATTTAACTAAACGTTTATTACGCTATTCTCAGCTGATGCATAATCATTCCATGCATATCCATCGGCAGCATCATCGTTAATATAAGCACCGTCTACAACGTATTTATATTCATAAGAACTTTCTGAATCTAAATCTACAGTTGCTTTAAAAGTTCCGTTTTTCAGTTTTTTAAGTGGTGTTGCTTTAGTATTCCAGTCATTAAAACTTCCTATAACAGAAGCTTTTTTTGCATCTTCAGCAAGTATAGAAAAAGTAACTTTACAAACTGGTTTGCTTTTCAAGTATTGTTTTTTAATAGCCATAATTCAAATATTTTGAGTGTTGTTTATATCGCAAATTTATAAAACAATTCATGAGGATACTTAATTTTAATGGCTTTAGCATAAAGAATTATCAATTTGTTAATATAGCCTTGTGTTAATTTTGTGAATTAAAAAAAAATAAGAAGTAAATTATAATATTATCAGTTCATAAATCTTGTTTTTCACTGATTTTCAAGACTTTTAATCCAAAAACGTTTTCGATAATTCGTCATTTTTAAGTAAAAATTTAATCTTAATCATGTCACCAAAAAACTTTAACTTTACAATCATTATTTTAGTATTATGTTCGGGAAAAAGAAAGACACACCACAAATAGATAAAGAGCAATTAGAACTTATTCAAAATGCTCAAAAACGCATCAAACAAAAAAAACGATTATATATTCACTTTGTGATATTTTTAATAGGCGCACTCTTTTTAATAATTGTAAATGCGTTTTTAAAAATTGGTAAAAACCTCAAACCCTTTGGTATTGACTGGTTTGTTTTTGCTATACTCATTTGGTTATTCTTTTTCTTATACCATTTATTTAATGTTTTTATTACTCATAAATTTATGGGCAAAGCTTGGGAACAAGAACAACTTGAAAAACTAGTAGCAAAACAAAAAAATCGTATAGAAAAAATTAAGGCTGGCTTAGTAAAAAAAGAAACGCATATTGCAGAAAGTGAAGTTTATTCTAAAGCGAACCATTCACAATCTCAACTCACTATTATTGTTGCAGCAGCAGAAAATGACGCTATTGGCAAGGGAAATAAATTAATTTGGCATTTAAGTGACGATTTAAAACGTTTTAAAGCTTTAACCAACGGGCATCATATTATTATGGGGCGCAAAACTTTTGAAAGTTTTCCAAAACCATTACCAAACAGAACGCACGTAGTTATTACCAGACAAGAAAATTACAAAGCCCCTGAAGGCGTCATCGTTGTTAATAGCTTAGAAGATGCTATTGATGTTACTAGAAATGAATCGCAACCCTTTATAATTGGTGGTGGTGAAATTTATAAACAAGCCATGTCTATTGCTAGTAAAGTTGAATTAACACGGGTGCATGAAAACTTTGAAGCTGATACTTTTTTCCCTAAAGTAGACGATACTGTTTGGAAAGAAACATCTAATACGTTTCATAAAAAAGATAAAAATCATGAGTATGAGTTTTCTTTTTTAACCTATGAAAGAAAATAGGTTTTACGAGAAATCTATCCTTTTCATTTTTTTAAAATCTTCCATAAAATTTATGTAATTTGTAAACAAACTAAATACTTGTTTACAAATGAATCATTTTAAAGCACTCATCGTCATAGTTTTATCCGTTTTTGTTTTTAATGGTAATGCTCAAGTAAATTCGAATGCATTATCATGGAGAATGAACACAGCTTATAATAATTATTTAAAACGCGATATCCATCAACAATACGATAATCGGAATAAAGATTTTGCAAAAGCCTTAAAGTCTAAAGAAGATCTAATAAAATATCGTGACAATTGTATAAAACGTTACAAATCTATTATAGGCGACTTCCCAACAAAAAATAATCTAAATTCAAAAGTTGTTGGTGTAACGCAACTTGAGGGATTTAGAGTAGAAAAAATAATTTTTGAAAGCCTACCTAAACGCTATGTTACCGCAAATCTTTACATCCCAAATGGCGAAGGTCCTTTTCCTGTAACATTGCATTTATGTGGTCATGGCCTAAAAGGAAAAAGTCCGTTGTCACGCGCAGCAACATTAATGGCTTCAAATAAAATTGCTGTTTTAGTTGTAGACCCTATTGGCCAAGGTGAACGTATTCAATTTGTAGATAAAAATAGTAAATCTATTACTCGAGGAGCCACAACAGAACATACAATCTTAAATATGGGAGCTAACTTAGTTGGTACTAGTTTAGCAGCATACGAGTATTGGGATAACCACCGCGCTATTGATTACTTAGAAACACGCACAGATCTTGATAAAAACCGTATTGGTGTATATGGAAGTTCGGGAGGTGGCACACAAACCGCCTACATGTTAGGGCTTGATGACCGTATTAAAGTTGCGACTGTTTGCAGCTATTTTACCCAACGCGAACGTGTTTTTGATGTTTATGGAGCCTCTGATGGCTGTCAACATATCCCATATGAAGGGAGAGAACAATTAGAGATTGCCGATTTTGTTTTAATGATGGCTCCAAAACCTGTGCTAATTATGTCTGGCAAGTACGATTTTGTTGATTATTGGGGTGCTACTAAAGCTTTCAACAACCTTAAAAAAGCGTATACCGTTTTAGGTGTCCCAGAAAAAACAAATTTATTTTCTGTTGAAAGTGGTCATGGTATGCCTAAACCAAAACGTGAAGCTATGGTAAGCTGGTTTAAAAAATGGTTTTATCAAGATGATTCTCCTGTTCTTGAAACAAAAACCCTTTCTACTTCATTAGAAAACTTACAATGCACCTCAACAGGGCAAGTTATAACATCCATTCCTGATAATATTTCAATACCTGAATATCACAAACAACAATATGAATTATATGAAAATAATAGAGCTGTATTTTTAAAAAAAGACACAGCTGTTATTAGAAAAAAAGTTTTAGAATTATTAGGAATAAAAATGCCTACAGAAGACATTAATATTTTATCAACTGGACAAAGTTCCTTTAGAAAATTCGATTTATATAAATATCAAATTAATAGAACAGGGCAAATGCCTGTACCATGTTTAGTCTTAATGCCTGAAAATGTAGATTCTAAAAGTAACATTGTTTTATATTTAAATGAAAGTGGCAAATCTGATATCCTCTCAAATGAAAACCTTATTGATAGTCATATTAACCAAGGCGATATTTTAATACTTGCCGATTTAAGAGGTTTTGGAGAAACTGCTGACCCCATAAACCTTAATGATTCAAAATATTGGAATTGGGAATACCAAAATGCCATGGCAAGTCTGCATATTGGCAAACCCATTATGGGGCAACGTGTTATTGACATCCTATCTATTCTCGATTTTATTGAACAAACACCCAACTTAAAAAACAAAAGCATTCAATTAATTGCTAACGGATTGTATGGACCAACTGCAATACATGCTACTTATCTTGACCAACGTATTTCTAAAACCGAAATCTCAAGATCTATTAAATCGTTTTATAACTATTTAGAAAACCCGCTACAAAAAGATGTTTACACCAATGTTTTATATGGCGTTTTAAAGTATTATGATTTAAAAGATTTGATAAATATTACAGACAAAAATCGAATAATTTTTATTGATTAGCTTTGTCGACTTTGTCAGAAATTTTAGCTAACTTCGTTTAACGACTGATATAAAACATTAAAACGATTTCATATCATTATAGTTAAACGAACACTATCAAAATCCCTCTAAAATTCCATTACAAATTTCCTTAATTTTACGCCATGATAAATGCAACGCCATTACGGTCTCAATTATTAACCATTTGTTATGCTATACTCCTTTTATCATTTACATCTTGCGCGTCAACAGGTAAATGGACAAGTAAGGTTACAGAAAACGACATTAATTTTAAAGCAACAGAATCCAACTCACCTTTAAAAGACTTTACAGGCAATTATGTAACCATAGTATATCTTAAAAATTTAGGCTTCGAAAAAATAGGACAAAATACAAATGATGAAGATGTTGCTTGGTTACTATCTCAAGGCTATCGTATTATAGAACTCGACTACAGTCACAACAAAAAAGCGTCTGCTACAGCTATAAACAAAGATATTATTGCTATTAATAATAACATTGCAAACAAATCCTTTTGTGGGTATACAAACTGTTCGCTTAATAAATCTTATGTGTTATTTGAAGGCTACAGAATTTCACGAGACGTTCCTTATTTTATAGACAACCCTAAAGTTTACAACAGACCAAAAGAATATATTAAGGGAGACGCATTACACATGGATATTATATATCCTGCAAACACCTTGGTAAAGGCTCCTACTATTTTATCTTTTTCATATAGTAACAGTTATGCAACTTATGATAGTGATAAAGGACAACTTACAGACGCTCATAAAGATTTACGAATGTTTTTACCATATACTCTTGCTGGATTTAACGATTCTTTTCTCGAAGGTTTACCTGCACATGGTATGGCTTGGGCTATTGCCGACCACCCAAAGTATTGTTCTTGGGGAGCTGGAAAACCTGTAAATGGCAAAAACGATACTTACAAATCGTATCAAACAAATCCTGATGCCGCTCAAAAAGTAAAATCTGCCATTCGCACCTTACGTAAAATGAGTAACGAATTAGGATTATCTCAAAAAATTGGTATTTACGGCTTTTCACGTGGTTCTACTGCTGGGTCTTTAGCTATTGGAGACCGAACAGTTGAAAACTTTGAAAATGCAGGTTTTAATATGGGTATTTCTGATGACATACAAGCAGCTGCATTAGGCCCTGGTGTTTTTGATTATACTCTAATTTATAATGCCACAGATGATGGTGATTCTAATTTAGAAACCAGGTGCGAATGGGCTTGGGGTGCTCTAGATGAGAATTTTGAACTATGGGAAACTATGGGGGCTTCTTATTTAGTTGAATCTATAGCAACTGCACCTACACTATTTTTTCACAATACAGATGATGCTCCTTATTATCAAGATCAATTTATTCATTTAAAAGCAAAATTAGATTCTCTTAATGTACCTACGGCAACACTCATTAATTATGGAACAGGTCATTCGGTTCCTCAGGCTTCAAAAGATTTAAATACACTTTATAGTTTTTTTAAATCATATCTAAATCCTCCTATATTAAAAACCAACTAGTCAATTATTCTTTAAAAAACCCATCTGTATTTTCACTAATTTCGCATTATGGTAAAAGAACTTCAACTTCGTATTTCACTTAAAGAAGAAGAACGTAGTGATATTTTAGTAATAAAATCGGCACGCGCTTTAGATATTGACAAAGAAGATATTACAGGTGTAAAAGTACTTCGAAAATCTATTGATGCTCGAAAACCAAAAATCATTCTCAATTATAAAGTAGCCGTTTATATTAGAGAAGTATTACCAAAAACTTCTGAATACCAATTTGATTATAAAGATGTATCAAAAGCAAAACCCATTCATATTATTGGATTTGGACCTGCTGGTATGTATGCTGCACTACGTTGTATAGAACTTGGTTTTAAACCCATTGTTTTAGAACGCGGTAAAAATGTAAAAGACCGTCGTCGAGATTTAAAAGCTATTAATCAAGACCATTTTGTTAACGAAGATTCTAACTATTGCTTTGGCGAAGGTGGAGCAGGAACTTATAGTGATGGTAAATTATACACCCGAAGTTTAAAGCGTGGTGATGTTAGACGAATTTTTGAAAACTTGGTTTTTCACGGAGCAACCGATCAAATTTTAGTTGATGCGCATCCACATATTGGAACTAACAAACTACCAAAAGTAGTAACAAACATTCGAGAAACCATTTTAAAATATGGTGGCGAAGTTCATTTTGAAACTCGTGTTACAGACTTCACCGTAAAAAATAATAAAATACAAGCTATTCAATTATTGAACGGCGAAGAAATAGTTGCTAACCGCGTTATTTTAGCAACCGGTCATTCGGCTAGAGATATCTTTTATTTACTCCATAAAAAAGAAATTGCCTTAGAAGCAAAATCGTTTGCTATGGGCGTTCGGGTAGAACATCCACAATACATAATTGATTCTATCCAATACCATTGTAGTGGAGATCGGCATGAGTTATTACCAGCTGCTTCATACAGTTTGGTACAACAAGTAAATGAACGTGGTGTATACTCTTTTTGTATGTGCCCTGGTGGATTTATTGTACCAGCAGCAACAGCAAACGGAGAGGTAGTTGTAAATGGTATGTCGCCTTCTAAACGAAATAATCTATTTGCAAATTCGGGTATTGTAGTAGAAATAGATGTGAATAGAGATTTACCTAAATACGAACAATTTGGCGCTTTAAAAGGTTTAGAATATCAGAAAAACTTAGAGCGTATGGCATTTACCGCTGGCGGAAGAAGTCAAGTAGCTCCTGCACAACGGTTGACTGATTTTGTTGAAGGCAAGTTGTCATCAGATTTAAACCCTACCTCCTATCAGCCTGGATTAAATTCGGCACCATTACATTCACTTTTACCAAAATTAATAGGTAGCAGACTTAGAAAAGGTTTTACTGCTTTCGGACAAAAAATGAAAGGTTATTATACCGAAGAAGCTAATATTATTGGTGTAGAATCTAGAACCTCATCACCCGTTTGTATTCCTAGAAACGAACAATTAGCACACCCACAAATAGAAGGCTTATTCCCATGTGGCGAAGGCGGTGGTTATGCTGGTGGTATTGTATCTGCAGCTATGGATGGAGAACGATGTGCTGAAGCGGCTATTGTTGGATTATAGGTCATTATAAAAGATACGCAGAATTTTCATAAAGAAAGTAACATTAATCTCAGTTGCTATTTTACGAATCAGAATCCAAAGTTTATTATTTAATAGCGAATACTCTGTGCAACTCCAATAAACTCTGTACAACTCTGCGTAACAACTATTTCATAAAGTGATTCTTCACATCCTTAAAGTCTTATAAAATCCCTATTTTTGCAGCTCTAAAAACGAATTAATATGAATGCATATATATTTCCAGGTCAAGGCGCACAATTCTCAGGAATGGGTTTAGACCTTTATGAAAACGCTCCTTTAGCACAAGAATTATTTGAACAAGCTAATGAAATTCTTGGTTTCAATATCACTGATATTATGTTTGAGGGTTCTGCGGAAGCTTTAAAAGAAACGAAAGTAACTCAACCAGCTATCTTTTTACATTCTGTAATTTTAGCTAAAACGTTAGGAGATAGCTTTAAACCAGATATGGTTGCTGGCCATTCTTTAGGCGAATTTTCTGCTCTAGTTGCCAATGGCGCCTTAACTTTTGAAGACGGATTAAAATTAGTATCGCAACGTGCTTTAGCGATGCAAAAAGCTTGTGAATTACAACCAAGTACAATGGCTGCTGTTTTAGGCTTAGAAGATGCTGTTGTTGAAAAAATATGTAAAGAAACAGAAGGTATTGTTGTTGCTGCCAATTATAATTGTCCTGGACAATTAGTAATTTCTGGCGACGTTGATGCTATTAACAGAGCTTGTGAAACTTTAAAGGAAGCTGGTGCGCGTCGTGCTCTAGTATTACCAGTTGGAGGTGCTTTTCACTCGCCACTTATGGAACCTGCTCGCGAAGAGTTAGAAGCTGCAATTAAAAACACAACGTTTAGTAAACCTAACTGTCCTATTTATCAAAATGTAACAGCAAATGCTGTAACTGATGAAACGGCTATTAAAGCAAATTTAATTTCTCAATTAACAGCTCCTGTACGTTGGACACAGTCTGTACAACAAATGATTACAGATGGCGCTACACTTTTTACCGAAGTTGGTCCAGGTAAAGTATTACAAGGTTTAGTAAAGAAAATTAATAGAGAATCTGAGACTGTTTCTGCAACTTTTGAAAAGTAATATGAAATTAACTAAAAGGTCTGCTTACATCTTCCTAACAATACTTATCACCATTGTTATTGATCAAATTTCTAAAGTTATTGTTAGAAAATATGTTGATTCAAAAGAAGTAATACACGTTATAGGCGAGTACTTTTCACTTCATAATGTAGAGAATAAAGGCGCTTTTCTTGGTATGGGAAGCGAACTAAACCCGACACTTCGAATTGTATTATTACTCATATTACCCATCATCGTTTTAGGTTATATTTTACGATATATTCTTAAGGACAAAAGCTTAGACAACTGGTCTCTTTTTGCTTTTGCTAGTATTATTGGTGGCGGTATCGCTAATGTTTTTGATAGAGTGGTTTTTGGATCTGTAACAGATTTCTTTTACATAAGAATAACAGATCTTTTAAGAACAGGTATTTTTAATATGGCTGACTTATCGGTTACTACAGGTATGATTATATTGGTGATAGCTAGTTTTAAGAAAAAGAAAAGCTAAACAGAATTTTTAGCACTAAAAAAGGCTATCTAAAATAATTTTAGACAGCCTTTTTTATAAATATCAACTAAGTTAATTCATACTTCTAACTTTCTGTTCCCACTTCCAAGCAGAACGCATAGCTTCATCTAAAGACAATTCTGTTTTCCAACCTAATTCATCATTAGCTTTTGTTGTATCTGCATAGGCAGAAATAATATCGCCTTCTCTCCTATCTACAATTTTATAATTAAGCTTTTTACCAGAAACCTTTTCAAAAGCCTGAACTACTTCTAAAACAGAACTTCCTGTTCCTGTTCCTAAATTAAAAGTTTCGTAATTTTCTTTGTTTTTATTATTTAGTAAACGACCAAGTGCAATAACATGTGCTTTAGCTAAATCGACTACATGAATATAATCGCGAACACACGTTCCATCTGGTGTTGGGTAATCATCTCCAAAAACAGATAATTGTTCGCGAAGTCCAATACCGGTCTGTGTAATAAACGGCACTAAGTTTTGAGGCACTCCTATAGGTAGTTCGCCAATCTCTACAGATTCATGAGCACCTACTGGATTAAAATATCGTAATGCAATCGCTTTTAATGATGATGTTACTTTACATGTATCACTAATAATTTCTTCACCTATTTGTTTTGTGTTTCCGTAAGGAGATTCCGCTTGCTTTACAGGTGCATTTTCTGTTATTGGTAATTCATCTGCTTGTCCATAAACCGTACAAGACGAACTAAATATAAAACTTGCCGATGGCAACTTCTGCAATTCTTTAAGAATATAAACTAAGGTGCTTATATTGTTTTCATAATACAATAATGGCTCTTTAACACTCTCTCCAACGGCTTTACTAGCGGCAAAATGTATAACACCTTTTATGTCACTGTGTTTCTTAAAAAAGGCTTCTACCTTATCTTTTTCTTTAAGGTCTAACTTTTCAAAAATGGGCGTTTTCCCAGTAATGGCTGTAATACCATCTAATACTTTTTCTGAAGAATTTGATAAATCGTCAATAATAACAACCTCGTAGCCTTCATTTTGTAATTCTACAACAGTATGCGATCCTATAAAACCTAAACCGCCTGTAACTAATATTTTATCCATTTATAAAGTTTATAATTGTTGAAGTAATAAATTCTATTTGCTCATCATCCAATTCTGTATGCATTGGTAACGAAATAACCTCTTTAACTAACTGATTAGTTATAGTAAAATCTGCTTCATTATAACGAACATCAGCATAAGCTTTTTGATTATGAAGTGGAATGGGGTAATAAACACCACAAGGAATTTCTTTTTCATTTAAATGCTTAACTAAAGCATCTCTATGCTCTCCTTTTATTTTTAATGTATATTGATGGAATACGTGATTATCTTCAGAACCATTTCTATACGGCGTTTCAATAGCATCTATATTCTTAAAAGCAGTATCATATTTATTTGCAGCAGCCTGTCTCTTTTTATTGTAGCTATCTAAATTTGGTAATTTAGCTTCTAAAACTCCTGCTTGAATACTATCTAACCTTGAATTAACACCAACAACATCATGATGGTAACGCTCGTACATCCCATGATTTACTATTCCTCTTATTATATGTGCTAAATCATCATCATTTGTAAAAATGGCGCCACCATCTCCATAACAACCTAAGTTTTTTGATGGGAAAAATGACGTTGATGCCACATGCCCAATAGTACCAGCTTTAGCCTTAGAACCATTTTCGTATGTATAAGTAGCACCTATAGCTTGCGCATTATCTTCTATAACATATAAATTATGTGCTTTAGCAATTGTCATTATGGCCTCCATGTTCGCACATTGACCAAATAAATGCACAGGCACTATCGCCTTTGTTTTTGGTGTAATGGCTTTTTTAATGGCTTCAATACTAATATTAAAATCATCTGCATTAACATCTACCAAAACAGGTGTTAAATTAAGCAAAGCAATAACTTCAACGGTTGCAGCAAACGTAAAATCTGCCGTAATAACCTCATCACCTGGCTTTAACCCTAAACCCATCATTGCAATTTGTAAAGCATCTGTACCATTTGCACATGGAATAACATGTTTTACATTTAAATATTGCTCTAAATTCTTTTGAAATTGATGAACCTTAGGCCCGTTTATAAATGCTGTAGTTTCTAAAACTTCTTGAATAGACGTGTTTACAACGTCTTTAATTCCTTCATATTGACCTTTAAGATCAACCATTTGAATTTTCTTCATATAAAAAAATTATAGTCTATATTTATAGTAATAAGACTCTTTTAATGAATACCCATTATTGGGTTATTTGTAGCTTACGAATTTACAAAATTCAATACTGCAAACCAATGAAACATTTATGAATAATATTAATTTATTAAAGAATTTATTTTAAAGAAATGTATTTTAGCAGCAAATAAAAAAATTGAGCTTTATATATAACATAGGCATATACTTAACACATTTTGGATTAAAATGTGTAGCACCATTTAATTCAAAAATAAAACAAGGTGTAGTAGGGCGCTCAGACACCTTTAAAATACTACAAAACAAATTAAACAAAAACGATAAAACACTTTGGTTTCATTGCGCCTCTTTAGGTGAATACGAACAAGGTCTTCCTGTTTTTAAAGCGCTTAGAAAACATTATGCAAACCATAAAATTGTTCTTAGTTTTTTTTCTCCTTCTGGTTACGAAATAAGAAAGAATACACCTATTGCAGATGCTGTTGTTTACCTGCCTCTAGACACTAAAAAAAAAGCAAAATTATTTTTAGATATAGTTAACCCAGAACTTACTGTTTTTGTTAAATATGATATTTGGCCTCATTTTTTAAATGAATTAAAGACACGTAAATTACGAGCTATTTTAATTTCTGCTGCCTTTAGAAAAAATCAATCGTTTTTCAAGTTTTATGGAAAATACTTAAGAAGTGCTCTTTTTGCTTTCGAACATATTTTTACTCAAAACAAAAGCTCAAAACAACTCCTTGAATCTATAAACTATAAAAACGTTACCATTTCTGGAGACACCCGTTTTGATCGTGTTTATAGTCAATTAGAACAAGACAATACATTACATTTTATATCGGAATTTAAACAGGATAAGCTATGTATTGTTGCTGGCAGTACTTGGCCTGAAGGAGAAAATTTATTTATTAATTACATAAATTCAAAAGCATCAAATAATGTAAAATTTATTATTGCGCCTCATAATATTAAAAGCTCTCAAATAACTAATTTAAAAAATAAGCTGAACGTAAAAACCGTGTTATTTTCAGAAAAAGAAATTATTAATACTACTGATGCTACTGTATTTATAATAGACACGATTGGTATTCTTACTAAAATCTACAATTACGCAGACATAGCATATGTTGGAGGTGCTATTGGAAACACGGGCTTACACAACACCTTAGAACCTGCTGTATTTGGTATTCCTATTATTATAGGAAATAATCATTCTAAATTTCCAGAAGCACAAGCCTTGATTGATAATCATGGTATGTTTTCTATTTCTAATCAAAAAGAATTTGATGACATTTTAATCGAATTAACTGAAAACCAATCAAAAAGATTAGAAACAGGAAAAAACAATTTAGCTTATATTAAAAAAAACAAAGGAGCTGTCATCCAAATACTTAATTATTTACGTATATAACTAAAATTTGTTAAAACATTAGTATTTAGTATACTAAAACAAAAAGTATTAATAAAAACACTAAAACAAAAACCAATGAAAAAATTATTCTTAAGCACCGCTTTATTACTAGTTTTAAGCTTGTCTTTTACATCATGTAGAGATACAAAAAAAGCAGAATCTATAGAGGATACTATTGAAACTGTTAGTGATGATGTTGAAAATGCAGCCGAAGCAACTGGTGATGCTATTGAAAACGCTGTTGATGCAACAGGAGAAGCTATAGATAGTGCTGTTGATGCCACTGGCGAAGCAGTTGACAACGCAGCAAACGCTGCAGGTGATGTAATAGATGACGCTTCAGACGCTGTTAAAAGCGAAATTGATGAAATTAAAAACTAAATTAATTAGTTTTTTAAAACTCAAATAAAAAAGAGAAGTTTTTAGCTTCTCTTTTTTTATACCCTTCTTTTCTCTTTTATTTAAAAACTCTCTTTTAAAAAAAAATTTAATACTTTTATGTAAAATCAATCTTTAAATCTAGTTTACATGAAATACAGAATAAAAATTTTAACGGTTATTTTATCAAGTATTCTTTTATCTTATTCTTGTAAAAATAATAAAGAAGAGAAAAAAATCAATCCCCCTTTAGTTGTCATTGAAAACGAAAAAACACCTAGTTTAGAATTTCTTTGGGAAACAGATTCTGTTTTTAAAACACCTGAATCTGCTTTATTTGATAAAACTCGAAATGTTATTTATGTTTCTAACGTCAATTTAAATCCTAGAAAAAAAGATGGTAATGGATTCATTTCTAAACTAGATAAAAGTGGCAACATTATTGAACTAGAATGGATTAAAAATATGAGTTCTCCAAAAGGTCTCGGACTATTTGGCAACACCCTTTATGTTACAGATATTGACGAAGTAATTTCTATTAATGTAGAGACTAATTCTATCATTAAAAAATACCCAGTTGCAGATGCAGGTATGCTAAATGATATTTCTATTGATAAAGACGGAACCGTTTTCATCACAGATATGGATACAGGCAAAATTTTAATTTTAAAAGATGACTCTATTTCTTTGTGGAAATCAGATATCGTTAAACCTAATGGCGTGTTTGTTGAAGAAAACCGCATATTAATAGCTTCGTCTGATGGAAAATTCACTGAATACAACAAGACCTCAAAAAAACCAACAGTAATTTGCGAAGGTATATCTAGCGGTGATGGTATTGAAATAATGAACTCTGGAAATTATTTAGTTTCTAATTGGGCTGGAGAAGTGTTTTTAGTTAAAAACGGAAAATTAACATCATTACTTTCTACTAAAGAAAACAATATTCAAACGGCAGATATAGGAATCATAAAAGATGAAAACACACTGCTTGTACCAACTTTTTTTAACAATAAATTGGTCGCTTATAAAGTGAATGAATAGAGGGTAGCAGCGCTTCTTATTCTACTTCTTAATTGTTTTTATAAATAATTGTCTAAAATATTTTGGGCTGTCATAACCAACTTCAAAAGCTACCTGAGAAATAAGGAAAAAAGGTTCTCATAAACAAACCATATAAACATACCTTAAAAATGAATCTGGTAGTCTGGAATAGTTATTCAAAAAGCAATTATTGTTTTTAAAGGGTTAAAAGAATCTTATATTATGTCCTAAGTAAAAATTCATTAAAATTAGTGCCTTATAAAACCACTAATTAATAAAAAATGTCATTTTAAAGTACATTTTAGCTAATTTATACCCCATAACAAACATCGTTTTTATATTATTTTAGCATTTAATAAAACAAAGAATATTAAAATGCACTTAAGGCTTTTTTTCGTTTTTAAAATGTTATTTTTTGCTGTTATACTTGCTAGTTGCAGAAATATTGATTCAAAAAAAAAGCAAGCACAAAACAACAACATTTCTGAAAATGTTATAGAAACGAAATTGAACATCTATAAAACGTTTCAAACTATACATAACTTTGGAGCATCTGATGCGTGGTCTGCACAATTTGTAGGTAAACATTGGCCAGACGAGATTAAAAATAATATAGCAAAACTTCTATTCAGCACTTTAAACAAAAAAGATGGAAGTCCAGAAGGTATAGGTTTAACAGCCTGGAGATTTAACATTGGAGCTGGAACTGCAGAACAAGGTAATCATAGTAAAATAAATGATGAGTGGAGAAGAACAGAATCCTTTTTAAACAAAAATAACACCTATGATTGGAACAAGCAATCTGGACAATTATGGTTTTTAGAAGCTGCTAAAAACTACGGGGTTAACACATTTATCGGTTTTGTAAATAGTCCTCCTGTTATATACACTAAAAACGAAAAAGCTTGGTCTAATCATGGAATGTCTTCAAACCTTAAAGAAGATTATTACGTAAAATATGCAGATTTCTTATCAGAAGTAATAAAAGGAGTTGCTAATAAAACAGGCGTCACCTTTGATTACCTAAGTCCATTTAACGAGCCTCAATGGGAATGGAAGTGCTGTAAACAAGAAGGGACTCCATGGAATAACAATGAAATATTCAATGCTGTAAAAGAAATTGATTTATCCTTTAACAAAAATAATATTTCTACTAAAATTGAAGTCACAGAAGCAGCTACGATCAACTATTTATATGATTCAGGTGGAAAACATAAAAAAGGAAATCAAATAGCTTATTTTTTTGATAAAAATTCTACTGGTTATATTGGAAATATAAATTCCGTATCAAAAAAAATAGCAGGCCATAGTTATTTTTCTACATGGAATGCTAATGCATTAATAAATTCAAGGAAAGCATTAAACAAAAAAATTAAGAATATAGATTCTAGTTTAGAATACTGGATGACTGAATATTGCATTTTAGAAGATAATGAATTAATAAAAGGACATGGTAGAGATTTAGGAATTAATCCTGCATTATATATCGCAAGAGTTATTCACTCAGATTTTGTTTTCGCAAATGCCTCTGCATGGCATTGGTGGTTAGCTATTAGTCCATATAATTATAAAGACGGATTAATTTATATAGACAACAATAAGTTTAAAGGGAATTATTATGAATCTAAAATGCTATGGGCACTCGGGCATTACTCTAGGTTTATTAAGCCAGAAATGAAACGCATTTCAATTTCTAGGTTAGACAATAAATCTGCAATAGAAACTATTGATGGTGTTTTACAATCAGCTTACATGTCTGATGATGAAATTGTAATCGTTTTTGTAAATCAACTCGATCAAAAGAAAACAATAAAACTTTCTGGAATACCCAAAGAATACAAAATCATGGAAGCCTATCAAACAACTAAAGAAAAAAATATTAATTTAAAAAAAATGCCCCCCTTAGACGTTAATCAAACGTTTAATCTTCCTGAAAAATCGTTAATCACCTGTATCTTAAAAAAATAATTTATGTGCTGTTTTATAAAACAAGTTAAAAATACTTTAAAAATAATAGTCTGTTTTATTTGTTTAGCATCATGTTCTAAAACCATTACATATTCACATTCACATATTGGCAAAGGATGGAGTAACAATTCTATAAACACTGTAAAGTTTAGAAAAAACGCATTAACAACTTATAAAGAACATCAATTTGTGAGTTATTATAATGGCGAAGGTTATTTAGTTCTAGGAAAAAGAAAACTAAATCAATCATCTTGGACAACGACAAAAACGCCTTTCAAAGGAAACACAAAAGATGCTCACAATGCTATTAGTATTGTCGTAGATGGTGATGGATTTTTACATGTTACTTGGGACCATCATAATACAACGCTCAGATATGCCATATCTAAAACCCCTTTAAGTCTTGGCTTAGGAGAAGAAATTATAATGACAGGTAAGCAAGAAGAGAACGTAACCTATCCAGAATTTTATAATTTATCGAATGGGAATTTAATATTTTTCTATCGCTCTGGAGAATCAGGAAGAGGCAATTTAGTTATTAACTCTTATGATGTTAAAAGCAAAAAGTGGACACAAATACAACATAATTTAATTGATGGAGAAAATAAACGAAGTGCGTATTGGCAAACCTGTGTAGACAATAATGGCATTATACATATGTCTTGGGTTTGGAGAGAAACTTGGGGTGTCGAGACTAATCATGATTTATGTTATGCACGCTCTCTTGATGGCGGTAAAACTTGGGAAAAATCAACAGGAGAAAAATACAAATTACCAATAACATTGGCTTCTGCAGAATATGCTTGGAAAATCCCTCAAAATAGCAGTCTCATCAATCAAACAGCTATGTGTACTAATAAAAATGGCAATCCATACATAGCTACCTATTTTAACGAAAACGAAATGCCCCAATACCAAGTTGTTTATTTAGAGAACGGACATTGGAAAAAAACAAACACAGCCTTTAGAAAAACACCTTTTACATTAGGTGGCGGCGGCACAAAAAAAACCCCCATTTCTCGTCCAGATATTTTAATTGATGATTCTGGTACAAAAAATAGAATTTATATCCTTTTTAGAGACCAAGAAAGAAACAACAAAGTGTCTTTAGCTTACACAAACTTAAAAGACAATACCTTATGGAACGCTATAGATTTGAGCGAAAAAACCGTAGGAGAATGGGAACCAAATTATGATGTTTCCTTATGGAATACTAAAAAAGAGCTAAACATTTTTTTTCAGAATGTAACTCAAATAGATGGTGAAGGTGTTACTAATATAAAACCATCAAATGTAGATGTTCTACAAATAAAAAATCTTTCAAAATTTATAAATGAATAAAATTATGAATCAAAATAAAATAAGGGTTTTATCTTTTATTTTAATATCCATTCTTTTCAATGGATGTGCAAAAAAAACAAAAGAAAACACTTCTATTAACCAATCTAAAGAAGATGTTATCTCGATTATTAATAAAGTGAATAATCATTGGCAAGAAAGTCATCCAATTCCCGGAAATGCTTTTTGGCATGTATCCGCCTATCATACAGGAAACATGGAAGCCTATAAAATAACACAGAACAAGAAACACCTTGATTATTCTTTAGCTTGGGCTGATAAAAATGAATGGATGGGTGCTAGATCTCAAAACAAATCAGAATGGAAGTATAATTATGGCGAAAATGATGCGCATGTTTTATTTGGCGATTGGCAAATTTGCTTTCAAACCTATATAGATCTATACAATTTTACAGGTAAAAAAGACACCTATAAAATAGCGCGCGCTCGTGAAGTTATGGAATATGAAATGAGTACTAAAAACAATGATTACTGGTGGTGGGCAGATGGTTTATATATGGTAATGCCAGTAATGACTAAACTTTACAAGGCAACAGGCAATGAAAAATATTTAGAAAAACTAGAAGACTATTTAACATATGCTGATAGTATTATGTACGATGATGAAGCTAAACTCTACTATAGAGATGCAAAATACGTGTACCCAAAACACAAAAGTACAAATGAAAAAAAAGACTTTTGGGCACGAGGTGACGGATGGGTTTTTGCTGGATATGCAAAAATTATTCAAGACATGCCTAATAACTCCAAACATAAACAAGAGTACGTTAACAGGTTTAAATCGATGGCAAAAGCGTTAGCTGCTGCACAACAAGAGGAAGGCTATTGGACGCGTAGTATTTTAGACCCAGAGCATGCTCCAGGACCAGAGACAAGTGGAACAGCGTTCTTTACTTATGCTTTTTTATGGGGAATAAACAATGACATATTAGATAAAGAAATCTATAGCCCTGTAATTAAAAAATCATGGGATTACCTAGTAAATAAAGCGCTGCAAAAAAACGGCACTATTGGTTATGTACAGCCTATTGGCGAAAAAGCAATACCAGGACAAATTGTAGATATTAATTCTACGGCAGACTTTGGAGTAGGAGCCTTTTTACTAGCTGCTAGTGAAATGTATCGTTTTTTAGAATAAAACTCCATTAAAAAATTTCAAAATAATAAATCAAAATAAAATGACTTTTAAACACTTAATTATTTTTGTATTTGCACTAAATTTTATGTCATGTAATACAAAATCAGACACTCAAAATGAATTTCAAAATTACCTATTCACCTATTTTATAGGAAATGGTCCAGGAGAAGAATCTATACATTATGCATTAAGCAAAGACGGATATAATTATTATGCATTAAATAATAACGAACCTATTATAGACTCTAAAACTATTAGTTCTTCAGGTGGCGTACGCGATCCACATATTTTAAGAAGCGCCGATGGAAAAACATTTTATATGGTAGCCACCGATTTGTATGTTCCAGAACAAGGGTGGAGCAACTTTGCAATGGTATTATTAAAATCTACAGATTTAATAACATGGACATCAAGTATTATAAATATTCCAAAAACGTTCCCTAAAGAATATGGAGACATAAAACGTGTTTGGGCTCCACAAACCATTTACGATACTAAAACAAACCAGTATATGGTGTATTGGTCTATGCAAAGTGGTAGCGACCCAGATAAAATTTATTATGCCTACACAAATAAAGACTTTACGGCGTTAACTACCACTCCAAAACAGTTGTTTTATAGCCCAATGAATAGTGCTTGTATTGATGGCGATATTATCTATAATAACGGGAAATATCATTTATTCTTTAAAAATGAAAGTCAAGGAGGCGGTATAAAAAAAGCGATCTCTGATAATTTAACGGAAGGGTATGTACAACAAGATGGTTTTTTCGATCAAACAGATGAAGCTGTTGAAGGCTCTGGAATTTTTAAATTGATTGATTCAGATGAATACATCTTAATGTACGATATGTATATGAAAGGAAAATATCAATTTACAAAAAGTAAAGATTTAGAGAATTTTTCAGTAGTAGATGATGAAGTATCTATGAATTTTCACCCACGCCATGGCACTGTAATTCCAATTACTAATAAAGAAACATATCTATTATTAAAACAGTGGGGTGCTATTAACAAAAGCTCATTCATTAGTTTTAATTCAGAAAAAATCAAAAAAAACAATATTGTTATTGATGATAAAAATGAAACTATTTACATTCCTGTAAAGCAAGGAACAGATTTAAAAAATTTTAATCCAAATATCACGCTAGCACCATGGTTTTCAACACCACTAGCAAGTTCTCAAGATTTTTCAAACGGCCCCGTTAATTACACAATCACTTCAGGAAACACTCAAAAAATCTATAAAATAACAGCCCATATAGATAATAACCCCGTTTTAGATGGCTTTTATGCCGATCCCGAAATACTATACTCTAATAAAACCAATAAGTACTACCTATACCCTACAAGTGATGGCTTTACAGGTTGGTCTGGAACATATTTTAAAACATTCTCATCTCCAGATTTAGTGAATTGGACAGACGAAGGTGTTATTTTAGATTTAAAAAAAGATGTAAGTTGGGCCGATAGAAATGCGTGGGCACCAGCAGCAATTGAAAAGAAAATAAATGATGAATATAAATACTTTTATTATTTTACAGCAGCACAAAAAATTGGCGTTGCAGTTTCAGATAATCCAGCAGGACCATTTGTAGATTCAGGAGAACCATTAATAGCAGAAAGTCCCAAAGGTACCAAAGGCGGACAAGAAATAGATCCAGATATATTTACAGATCCTGTTTCGGGTAAAAGTTATTTGTATTGGGGAAATGGACATATGGCTTGCGTAGAGTTAAATGACGATATGGTTTCTATTAAAAAAAACACATTAGTTCTTTTAAAACCAGGTAATACCTTTAGAGAAGGTACCGAAATTTTTTATAGAAACGGAACGTATTACTTTATGTGGTCTGAAGACGACACAAGAAGTCCAAACTACCGTGTAAGGTACGCTACTTCAAATTCGCCATTAGGACCGCTAAATATTCCAGAAAATAATTTAATTTTAGAAAAAAGACCAGAACAAGGTATTTACGCTACAGGACATAACAGTGTTATACAAACGCCAAATACAGATATTTGGCATATTGTATATCATCGTTTTACACGTCCTAAAGGTATCGATATGGGAAGAGCCGCTGGCTTTAATAGAGAAGTATGTATAGATAAATTAGAATTTAATACAGATGGTAGTATCATACCTGTTACTCCAACAGTATCTGGAATAAATTCAATAAAATAAATTTAGTCAAATGAAGTCCTTTGTTTTTAAAAATATAAGTGCAATTACATTATCAATATGCCTTTTAAGTTGTGGTGTTTCTAATGATAAAAACTCAAAATCATCTATTGACACTAATTTAAGCGCCTACTTAATGGTTTATTTTAAAGATAACGACCATAGCCTACATATGGCATTAAGTACCGATGGAAAAAGTTTTACAGATATTAATAAAGGAAAAGCTGTAATTGCTGGAGATACCATAGCTGAGCAAAAAGGTATTCGCGATCCTCATATTTATAGAGGACCTGACAGTACTTTTTATTTGGCTATGACCGATTTGCATATTTTTGGAAAAGAAGAAGGATTAAGAGATACACAATGGGAAAGACCAGACGAATATGGCTGGGGAAACAATAGAGGCTTTGTCCTCATGAAATCTAATGATCTTATAAATTGGTCTAAAGCCAATGTGCGCATAGATAAATATTTTAAAGGTTATGATGATATTGGATGTGCATGGGCACCAGAAGTCACCTATGATGACACCACTAAAAGTTTGATGATTTACTATACTATGCGTTTTAAAAATGGTACAAACCAATTATACTACAGTTATATAAATAACGACTTTAACACATTAACTAGCGAACCAAAACTGTTGTTTGAATACCCTAAAAATGTCTCATATATAGATGCAGATATAACCAAAATAGGCAATCAATATCATATGTTTTATACACCACACGATGGTACACCAGGAATAAAACAGGCAGTTTCTACTAAAATTAATGACGCATATGTTTACGATGCAACATGGATAGATACTGAAACTGTAGCTTGTGAAGCTCCTAATGTATGGAAAATAATCAACGAAGATAAATGGGTTTTAATGTATGATATCTATGGCATTAAACCCCATAATTTTGGATTTTTAGAAACTACCGATTTTAAAACCTTCAAAAATCTAGGACACTTTAATGAAGGTGAAATGAAAGCTACTAATTTTTCTTCACCTAAGCATGGAGCCGTTATTCATTTAACTAAAAATGAAGCACTACGTTTAGCAAAACATTGGAAAGCTAATATCTCATTTAGTAAATAATTAAGTTATACGGTAAAAGATAATATGACTATGAAAAAATATATTTTAATTCTTGTTTGCTTAATTCAAACAGTATCTGTTATAGCAAATAATTTAAATGATGACCCAGGTAAAGTATATCTATTCGCATATTCAACTAATCATGGTAAAAGCGGGTTAAATCTAGCTTGGAGTGTAGATAAAGAAAATTGGCATGAGATAGGTCCAAATCACTGTTTTTTATTTTCAGATTATGGTAGCTGGGGAGACCAAAAGCGTATGTACAACCCTAACTTATTTCAAGATGAATCAGGATTGTGGCATTGTATATGGAGTTTAAACAAGGAGGGTAATGTGTTTGCTCACACAACCTCTACCAACTTATACGATTGGAAACGACAGTCCTACCCTCAAGTTATGAAACACGGTAATTTTCTTAATCCAGAAGTTTATTATAACGATTCAATAAATAAATATGTTATTTCATGGATAAGTGAGACTGGAGAAAATGGAAATAAAGAAGCTTACCAAACCACAACCATAGATTTCAAGAATTATTCTAAAGCTGAAAAAATTCAATTATCTAAAAGAAAAAACGAAAGCGTTGAAGTAATTTTAAACGAGACGAAAGAAACAGGTTTTGTATATGAAGTAACTTGGGACTTAGTTGATAAACTAATTAAACGAGAAGAATGGGTGAAATTTCATAATAGTGAAAGAAATGAAAACCTAAATAATGATGCTACACGATTTAAAGACTTAGAACCTTTAGAAGCAACAATAACTCTACAACCCGAAAAAAGTAAAACTATTAGCGATTTATTAGTAGGCGTATTTTTTGAAGATATTAATTACGCAGCCGATGGTGGTTTATATGCAGAATTAATTCAGAATAGAGACTTTGAATACAAAATTACAGACACAAAAGGTAGAAACAAAACATGGACAAGTACCAAAGCATGGTCTGTTTATGAAAATGAAGTGAAATTATCTATTAAAACAGATACACCAATTCATGCTAATAATCCACACTATGCTGTTTTAGATGTTATAAAAACAGGAACAGGATTAACAAATGAAGGCTTTGATGGTATTCCTATTAAAAAAGGTGAAAAATATGATATTTCAATTTTTGCCAAAGGGTTTGATGATACTAGAAGAAGTCTAAAAGTTGTACTAAAAACCAAAGAAGGAAAAATTGTTGGAAAAACAATCATTAAAAATATTGGTGCTGCATGGAAAAAATATGACGGCTTTATAAAAGCTGAAGAAACTGTTACTAATACTCGTTTAGAAGTTATTCCATCATCAACAGGAAAAATAGCTTTAGATATGATTTCCCTTTTTCCTCAGAAAACATTTAAAAACCATAAAAATGGTTTACGTCAAGATTTAGCACAAACTATAGCTGATTTGAAACCCAAATTTGTACGTTTTCCAGGTGGTTGTGTAGCTCATGGCGACGGTATTGATAATATTTATAACTGGAAAAATTCTATAGGGAATTTAGAAGAAAGAATGCCACAACCCAATATTTGGAAATACCATCAAACAGTAGGTTTAGGTTATTACGAGTATTTTCAGTTTTGTGAAGATATTAATGCTGTACCATTACCAGTAATTGCTGCAGGTGTACCTTGTCAAAATTCATCTACAGGAGGCCATGGTCAACAATGCGGCATTCCAATGGGAAAAATGGATGCCTACGTGCAAGATATTTTAGATTTAATAGAATGGGCAAATGGAGATAAAACTACTAAATGGGGTAAAGTGCGCGCAGAATCTGGACATCCAAAACCTTTCAATTTAAAGTATATTGGTATAGGTAATGAAGATTTAATCACCGATGTTTTTGAAGAACGTTTCACCATGATTTTCAATGCTATCAAAGAAAAGCATCCTGAAATTACTGTAATAGGAACCGTTGGTCCATTTTATATGGGAACCGATTATGAAGAAGGCTGGGATTTAGCAACCAAACTAAAAGTACCTATGGTAGACGAACATTATTATCAAACTCCAGGGTGGTTTATTAATAATCAAGATTTTTACGATTCGTATGATAGAAGTAAATCTAAAGTATATTTAGGCGAATATGCAGCGCATGTAGAAGGTCGCCGAATGAATATGCAAACAGCACTATGTGAAGCTTTATATTTAACAGCTATAGAACGAAATGGCGATGTAGTAAGTATGACTTCATTTGCACCTTTACTCGCTAAAAAAGGACATACACAATGGAATCCGGACTTAATATATTTCACCAATACAGATATAAATCTTACGGTAGATTATTATGTGCAACAATTGTATGGAAATAATGCAGGTGAAACCTATATCCCAAGTAACACAAAACTATCTAACCATGACAGTAAAGTAAAACAACGCGTAGCGACATCGGTTGTTAAAGATACAGAAACTGGTGATTTAATTATAAAATTAGTAAATGTGCTTCCTGTTGAGGTTACGACTAAAATTGATTTAAGCCCTTATAACTTAAAAGAATCGGAAGCAACATTAACGGTTCTAAAAGGCAATCCCAATGATGAAAATGTAACACCAAATACTAGCATGATAACAATTTCAAAAGAGTTGGACTATAAATTGCCAGCGTATTCATTTTCTGTTATAAGAATTGCCATTTTAAACACTAAAAATTAATCATCTTAACATGAATAATATAAGGTTGTTATTTCTTCTATTAAGTATCTCTTCTTTTTCGCAAGAGCAAACTAAAGAGAACTCAAAAGATAAAACTATTTTTCAAATTAAAAACCCTGATTATAATTTAAGTCCATATACAGGCATGACCAAACAACATTGGAAAGATGCTTCCATGTATTTGTTAGAAGGCGCTTTTAGTTATATTGATAATTTGGATACACCTATGAAGTTTCCTAAACAACCAGGTAAAAGTTATCCACATAACAATGATCGTGTTCCAACCGAAAAATTAGAGGGCTTATGCAGAACGTTATTTGTAGCAGCTCCTATTTTAAAAGAAAAACCAAACTTGGTAATTAATAACATTAAAGTAGCCGATTACTACCGTTATCAAATAGAAAAATTAATAGATACAGAAAGTGAATCATACATTGTACCAAGGTCTAAAAACGGAGGCCCTAGTCAAAATTTAGTTGAGTTTGGAGCCTTAGCAGTATCCATGCTTATTAATCCAGAAGTATTATGGGAACCTTTACCCCAATTGCAAAAAGATGCATTAGCAAAAAGCATGTTAAGCTATGGAGACGGACCAACAGTAGATTCTAACTGGAAATTCTTCAATATTTTTGTTTTAAGTTTCTTTAAAGAACATGGTTATGAGGTAAATGAAAAATTGTTAGTTGAATATTTAGAAAAATCTTTAACACATTACCGCGGACAAGGTTGGTATAACGATAGTCCAGCATACGATTATTATAGTATGTGGGCATTTCAAATGTATGGCATGGTGTGGTCTGAATATTTTGGAAAACAACATTACCCAGAAATAGCTTCAAAATTCATTAATAATTTTAAAGATTTAAAATATAATTACCCCTATTTATTTAGTAAAAATGGAGAAATGATTATGTATGGCAGAAGTATTAGTTATAGAATAGGTGCAATTATTCCATTTCCGCTAATGGGTTTTGAGGATGATGCATCTATAAATTATGGCTGGATGCGCAGAATCTCATCGGGTGTCATTAAACAGTTTTTCACACATCCAGATTTTATAAAAGATAATGTACCAACTCTTGGCTTTTATGGCCCTTTTGAACCCGCAGTACAAAATTATAGCTGTCGCGGAAGTGTGTATTGGATGGGAAAAGCCTTTTTAGGATTGCTAGTACCCGATGACAATCCGTTTTGGACATCCAAAGAAAACAATGGTGCTTGGGAAAAGGAATTGAAAAAAGATACTGTTTACAATAAATTTCAAGACGCTTCAGACATTTTAGTAACCAATTATCCTAATATAGGAGCTTCCGAAATTAGAGCATGGTGCCATGAAAAAGTAAAAGACGATTGGCAAAAATTCCGTTCTACCGAAAACTATAATAGACTATCCTACAACAGTGCTTTTCCTTGGCAAGCAGATGGTGATAACGGAGAAGTAGCCATGAATTATGTTATTAAAAATAAAAAACAAGTATGGGAAGCTTTCCGATTATATACATTTAAAAAATTTAAAGATGGTGTTTACTATAGAGATGTTGTTTTAGAAACCAATGAAAATATAAAATTTAATTTAGCTGATATCCCTCTTAAAAATGGAATTTTAAGAGTTGATAAAAACAATAGTACAGAACCTATTTCAATGAGGTTAGGACATTATGCCTTACCTAAATTAGACAAAGACATTATTACAACCACAAAAAAAATAAAAGGAAAAATAGTTACTATTATAGACAATGGCAACTATCAATTAGCCATGATTCCTCTTTTGGGCTGGGATACAACCGAAATCATGACTAACAATGGTTTACACCCTGAAAGCAATAATAGTAAAGTAATTAATGTAACAGGCATTTACAATCCTACAAAAGAGGACTCATCAATCTATGCCACATTAATGCTTTGGAAAAAATCAGGTGAAAAATGGACAAAAAGAGAGCTACTTCCTATTAAAAGTATTAAACAGCTTAAAGATTCAAATAGTGTCCTTATTCATATGGTGAATAACCAAAAAAGAGTCGTAAATTATGATTAGTTACTTAATAAAGTATAACGCATAAAAAAAGCCTTATCTAATAAAAGATAAGGCTTTTGTACTGAAGACGGGACTTGAACCCGTACGTCCTAATGGACATTG